>Ga0307515_10001877_pt1 | contig 46740 bp, 32 predicted proteins | sample 17_EM_MG_FD_194513 | JGI IMG/M metagenome (GOLD analysis project Ga0307515, IMG submission 194513) | Populus trichocarpa ectomycorrhiza microbial communities from riparian zone in the Pacific Northwest, United States - 17_EM | ecosystem: Host-associated > Plants > Roots > Unclassified | place... | reverse complement strand
GATACAAGCTGCATGAAATTCTCAAGTCTCAGAAGACAACGTATGATTTGCTTATGATGTTGAGCCATTATTTGCAGGGAACGTTAACAGATGGACTAGAAATAGCTGTCAAAAGACTCTCCAAGAATTCAAGACAAGGACTTGATGAGTTCAAAAATGAAGTCAAACATATCGTGAAACTTCAGCACCGGAATCTAGTGAGGCTTCTTGGATGCTGCATTGAAAGAGATGAAACTATAGCCTGCCTTGATGTTGGGTAACGAAGATGAATTGCCTCAGCCGAAACAACCAGGATTTTTCACTGAAAGGGACCTTGTGGAAGCCAGTTGTTCATCAAGCCAGAGCAAACCACCTTCAGCTAACGAATGCTCGATTTCAGTGTTAGAGGCAAGATAGATTACTTGTGTTTAATAATACGAGATTTGAGACACTCGCATTACTTCTGATTTTTTTTTTTTTTAGTTTTTTTAGTTTAACGTGGGTGTTCGGATCAGCTTGTGCGCACCTCGACTAATAAAACTTGCATGTTTGTCTTGTCCTAATAAAGCTTCTGTTGTATGCTTGCCATAATAGGGCTATGAATCTACCATGGATTTGATTGTTCTATAACAAGTACTATTTATTATGTGTAAAATGATCTAGAAATCTATTTATTTTTTTATTTTAAAAGTGTTTTTGAAAATTAAAAAAAAAAATTGTTTCAAATTAATTTTTTTAGATGTTTTCTGATTTGATATGCTAATATCAAAAATAATTTTTTAAAAATAAAAAATATTATTTTAATATATTTTCAAATAAAAAATACTTTAAAAAACCATCTATATTACAATAACAAAGAGTCTTCTAAATGTTCTAGTTGCTGAGTAACAATTGCGAACAAAAGTAAGTCAAATAGAGGCTTCTAAATATATTTTATATTTTGATGGAAATCGATTTGTATTAAGAAATAGCGGAAACCATGGATGAAATTGAAGAGAAAGCAATTTTATCAGACAAAAATAGCTCGATTGTTTTATTTAATTATTAAGGTATATATATCTACATGGAATTTATTTTTAATTATTAATTATTAACTAGATAATAGATAGTTCGTGATATGCCATGGATCATTTAAAATATTTTTTAAACATAAAAAATGAATATTTAAGTGCCAATAGTGTATTTTTTAGAAGAAAGAAAACACTCATAATCATTATCTAAAAATTAAGTTTCAATTAAAAAATATTCTAATAATTTAATGAAAGTATATTAAAAAAAACGTATTTGTATTTTATAAAAATATTTGAATTTTCATTTCTAAAATATATATATATATATATATATATATATATATATATATAAATTGTGATATGTAGAAATGGTCGTCTCCGTGTTAAACGGTTTAGTCTTTTGAGAGGAAGTTCCGGTCGTTGAAGGCAAAGCTATAACGCTAGTCCACGTTGATGATTGAATTATAGAACAATAAACTTTTTAAAAAGTATTAAAGTAGTTTTCTATTTTTTTCTCATAAAATATTTTATAAAAAAAATAAATCAATGTAAGAAATATTTTATAATTAATTTTTAAATTTAATTCATTTGTACAGTTTTAGTATGGTATTGGTTTTTAATTATTATAGTGAATTCAATGGCAATCCACTAAATTATATATCAGCTATTATTTGGTGAGAAATCCAGAATATATAAGTGTGAAATAGATTATCAAAATTTCAAACTATAATATATAGACGCCCGATAGAATAATTGGACCTACATGCCTATCATTGACCGGAGTATTCTACAAGGAAGGGAAGAAAAAAGAAAAAAAGGAAGAGGAAGACTTAGAGCGTGTTTGACAGTGTGGTTGCGGGTGCTTTTCAAATAACTTTTCGTGCTAAAATGCATGCCAATGATGTTTTTTCATTTTTTTAAAATCATTTTTGACATCAGCACATCAAAACGATCCAAAACGTACAAACCATATTAAATTTTAGTAAAAAAATTAAATTAAATTTTTTGGAAACGCAGCCGCGTTCCCAAACGTTCCCTTAAGGAGGACAAACAGTCACAAGCTCTCTAATGTCTCTTTTCAAGAAGCCATCCCAGAAACTCCTGATTAGGAAGATAGATGATGGATTAATTTGTGTTTTATATATGTTATTTTTTGTTTAAAATTTATATTTAAAAAAGGATTAAAAATAAAGTGACGATCCATTATTTTTTTTAATCTCAGCTACACGCTGAATCCAAGAATATATAGATCTATCAGGCTGCCAGATCCGATATCCACGGATTTAACATCTTGTCAACCCTAGATAGATATAAAACTAATGATCTTTCTAGACCTTCTATTAGTTCACAAGACCAACTATATTTTTATTTTATATTATCATGACCTAAAATGTTAAAGTCAAATGTTAAGGATCTTTTGGCTGTGTTTTTCTTGCTTCTTTAAGTTGGTAGGTCTCTTTTGTTCCTCAAGACTATGAGTTTATTCTTTGTTTGGTATTCATATATACTCCACATAATGATTTTAATTATGTTTTGGATTATTTATGAAAGAGTCAGATTTTAATTTATTTCTCGAATTCATCAGCTTTGTATATTTTGCTTTATGCTGCGCTATATTTTTTTTATATGATATCAAATATGTAAGTTTAGAGACTTAGTGCAGACGGGACACCTTGAGGTACTACGTTTGTGTTGCTAGTCATAGACCTGAGAATCGTGTTTAAGAGATATTTACCTCTCATTAATGACGTGTAAAGAATATTTATTTCTCTTTAATACTATTAGGACAAGATAACACTTCAACTCCTTCTCTTTGAAAAATAACAAGATTCATAAGCTATAAAAACTCTATGAATCCTTCAAATTCTTTCTCTAAAATATCATATTATTTTTTATCTCAAAAATATATTTTCTTAAGCATCATAGAGTTCTAAAATCCACCAAAAATGATATATTTTAGGTACCAATCACCACCCACCTTAACCAACCCGGTATCAGGTATTGGTTATCAGTCACCTTGACTAGGAAAAGCAGAACAAATTGTTTAAATTAAAAGATTAATCAATTATCTGACAAATAAACTTTTGCAAAAATCCATGTCATAATAGTTTTAACTATATATATTTTTTAAAACTATAATTAAAAATTTATTTACTTTTTTTTTAATCATAACCATGAAAATTACCAAGATACCATACACACTTCATTTTGTGGGACCATGATGACTGAAAAGTCCATCGTGTAAAGTTTTTTTTCTTGAATATTTAAAGACCATCAAGAAGTCAGTGCACTCACAAAAATGGATGAGAAGAGATACAGGAAGAACAATGAGCCAAAGGCAATATCTCATTCTCACCATTCACTTCTTTTCTTATATACTATCTTATTTTCCTCTTGCTGGGTTGCCCTATCAAGTGGAGAAGAAGTGGTTGGCTATGGCTACACCATTGAATCTGTCTCTGTCAATCTACCTGGCAAATGGTTGTCTGCTAATCTCAGCCTTATCAAGAATTCCATTGTTTATGGAGCTGATATTCCACACCTCAACCTTTTTGCCAGGTAATTGGCTTAATCTATCTCATTATGAAGACTTTTGTTACATTAAGCTATCCTTTCCATTGTTTACTTAGAATTCTTGAAAAACTTATGATTGAGCATGATCTTACATGTTGTTTTGAGGATGAAGTACTTTGGTTATGACAGAAGTGATTAGCTCTTGCCTATTCCCTAATCTCTTCTACTTCAGGTATTTGTTGGATTCTATACAGATTACCAGGTTGCTTAAAACAATGTTAAACTTTATTGACTAAATTTAGTCGGGACCAATTTCTTAACTCATCGCCTAAAAAAAAGAGAAAATTGTTGATTCCGGTAATTTAGACCATTCAGTGGATGGAACAGTCGAGTGTTAATCATGAGGCTATGAATTTGACAACTGTGGCTGTCGCATTTAAGTCAAAGTCCTTGAACCCCTTCCCAGCCTCCCAGGCTGAGTAGGGCGCGCTAACCTAGAATAATTTAAAATAATATTATTTTAAGTTTTTTTTTTAAAAAAAGTAAAATCGGGTTTTAACTAGATTTTTTTTTTTTTTGGTAAACAATACTGATTTAAGCATACATGAATTGCAGGCATGGTAGTTTTCTTTAACTAGTTCCTGACTGCTCTCTGCCTTTGTGCAGCTTTGAAACAGAGGAGAGTTTAAGAATCCGAATAACAGATTCTCAAAACCGAAGATGGGAGATTCCACAAGAGATCATTCCTCGAAAAAACAACTCCCCAGAAAAAAAAATTCAACACCATGCCATACAGGAAAACCTGCTCCTCTCCCACTATAACTCTGACCTCCTTTTCACCCTCCGTGACACCACTCCTTTCAGCTTCTCGGTCACTCGCAAATCGTCAGGGGACATCCTTTTTGACACGTCCCCTGACGCATCCGATGCTGGCACTTTCTTAGTCTTCAAGGACCAGTATATCCAGCTCTCCTCCACGCTTCCTGAACACAGGTCTTCTCTTTATGGACTTGGAGAGCACACCAAGAGCTCTTTCAAGTTGACACCTAACCAGACACTGACTTTGTGGAATGCTGACATAGGGAGTGTTAATCTTGATGTCAATCTTTATGGATCCCACCCTTTCTATATTGATGTCAGATCACCATCTGACGATGGCAAAGTATCAGCAGGGACTACTCATGGTGTCTTGCTGCTTAATAGTAATGGCATGGACATTGTTTATGGAGGTGATAGGATAACTTATAAGGTTATTGGTGGTGTTATCGATCTGTATATTTTTGCTGGACCATCACCGGATATGGTTATGGAGCAGTACACAGAGCTTATTGGCCGGCCTGCCCCTATGCCATATTGGTCATTTGGTAAGTAGCATCATTTTTTCTGTGATGTACTTGTTTTCCTCCTTTGTTTTCATTGTTGTAATCTCTCTTGCTCTGAAAAATTGCTGTGATGTAACTAAGAACATGACCAAAAATAAATAAATTACGTTCCACAGATTAGGAAATTACAGGCAAAGAAACATTCAATTTGAGACTTTCTGGAGTTCAATTTCTATCAGTAATTATGTGCAGAATCATCTCTACTCAATATGCTGGATTCCCTTTTTATATCCTGTGAACTATGTCTCTGAGCACTCCTTTTTTCTTTTTTTTTTCTTTTTTTCTGTTTTAAGGATTTCATCAATGCCGATATGGCTACAAGAATGTTTCTGATGTTGAGGGTGTGGTTGCTGGCTATGCAAAAGCTGGGATCCCTCTTGAAGTTATGTGGACAGACATTGATTACATGGATGAACATAAGGATTTCACTCTCGATCCCATCAACTTTCCATTGGAACAAATGAAGCAATTTGTTGATAACCTTCACCAAAATGGTCAGAAATATGTGCTGATATTGGATCCAGGTAAGTGGTAACCTGAAGAAAACATCAACTCTTTTAACCTGAAAGTATCATATTTAGAGGTCTGCTGATTGGTATTATCTTTTGAAGAAGTGCCTTTTATGACTTCTTAAAGAGAACTAAGCTGCCTCTGATTCTCCACAGGTATTGGTGTGAACACAACATATGAAACTTACATAAGAGGAATGCAAGCTGATATATTTTTTAAACGCGATGGCAACCCTTACATGGGTGTAGTTTGGCCTGGATCAGTCTATTTCCCTGATTTTCTAAATCCAGCTGGCAGAGATTTTTGGAGTAATGAGATCAAAATATTCCGAGATCTTCTCCCCTTTGATGGTCTCTGGATTGACATGAATGAGATATCAAATTTCATAACCTCCCCTCCCACCCCGTTATCTACCCTTGATGATCCTCCCTACAGGATTAACAACGCCGGCATTCAACGACCTATCAACAATAGGACCATTCCTGCAACATCTCTACATTTTGGTAACATTACTGAGTACAATTTTCATAACCTTTATGGCTTTTTGGAATCCGAAGCCACCAATGCTGGTCTGAAAAATGCAACTGGTAAAAGGCCTTTTGTACTTTCTAGATCAACTTTCGTTGGCTCTGGAAAGTACACTGCTCATTGGACTGGAGATAATGCTGCGACATGGGATGATCTAGCGTACACCATTCCATCAATTTTGAATTTTGGACTGTTTGGAATTCCAATGGTTGGTGCCGACATATGCGGTTTCAGTAGAGACACGACAGAAGAGCTTTGTCGTCGCTGGATCCAGGTAAATCATTGGTTATTGCTCATGTAAAGATGTTATGAAGTCCTAATAATTCAGACTGATGTGCATTGGATAACATTAACATTCATGTATATGCAGTTACATTTTTGTTTCTTTCCTCTAGATTGAATTTCAGCGTAACAAATTGTTGTAAATTTTCTGCTGTGTAATCGATGCTGAAGTTATGTTACAATGCAGCTAGGTGCCTTTTACCCTTTCTCAAGAGATCACTCGGATCTAGACACCAGACGGCAAGAGCTTTATCTCTGGGATTCTGTTGCTGCAACAGCAAAGAAGGTTCTTGGCCTTCGCTACCAGTTACTTCCCTACTTCTACACATTAATGTATGAGGCACACATTAAGGGGATCCCTATAGCACGACCTCTTTTCTTTTCATTCCCTCAAGACCTCAAAACTTATGACATCAACTCACAATTTCTGATTGGCAAAGGTGTAATGGTATCACCTGTATTGGAGTCAGGAGCTACTTCAGTTAACGCGTACTTCCCTGCAGGAAATTGGTTTGACCTCTTCAATTACTCTAATTCAGTTACTGTAGATACTGGAAAGTACACAGAACTAAGTGCGCCTGCAGATCATATAAACGTTCATGTTCATGAAGGAAACATCTTGGCCTTGCAAGGTGAAGCCATGACGACAAAAGAAGCTCGAAAAACAGCATTCCATCTGCTGGTAGCTCTTGGCAGCACTGGAAACAGCACAGGGGAAGTTTTCTTGGATGATGGGGAGAGTGTGGAGATGGGAGGGGAGGAAAAGAACTGGAGCTTTGTGAGATTTTACAGTGAGATAGTAGGAGATATGGCAATGGTTAGATCAAACATCACAAATGGAGAATTTGCTTTGAGCCAAAAATGGATTGTAAGTAAAGTAACATTCATAGGATTAGAAAAGACTAAGGGTTTCAAGTGGTATGAGTTGCAGACTTCCAAGGAAACAAAGAGTGGAAATTCAGGCGCCAAGACAAGCTTTAATAGAAATGGAGAGTTACATATGCTTGAGATGTCAGACCTTTCTTTGTTCCTAGGAGAAGAGTTCAAGTTAGAGGTGAAATTTAGCATGTAAGGATTGACAGCAAATATTTTCTACCATAAAGTTGGCAAGAATAAAATCCAATAAAAAGATTGCAATTCTTGAAATTCTAGCTGCTAAATTGTTAATTAACAATTAACAATTAAGATAGAAAGAAAACCCTAAAAGAAAAAGGATATTTACTGTTTATTTCTATCCACTATTTTCTTTTTCATTTCTTAGCAGTAAATATATTCTTAAGCAAGCTTTTGCATACAGAAAATATATTCCACCCACATCTAGTCTTTTAAGGAAAAATCTTTTTTTTTTCTTTTATTTTCTTATTGGATTAAAAATCTAAAAGTTGTTCCTTCAATTATTAGTCCAAGATGTAATGATCACATAACATAACAACAAGCCATATAATGAGTTTTTCATTATAAAATATAGCTCGGCTAGCTTAGATTAACCTCGGATCCTTATCCGAGCCAAGTTTATATTGAACTAAGTTGAGAATTGACTCGATCAATTTTAGTCGACATCAAGTCTAACTCGTAATCTAGATCCTGGGTAGGGTTAGAATGGATGTACTTAATTAATCTTAGTCAGCATCAAGCGTAACTCGTAATCTAGATGGTAGGGTAAGAACGAATGAATTTCCAATATACTCGTGTATCATATGCAAATTGCATTTATTTTTTGTCGTCCCCTTCTAGCCTATTGTTTTAGGATACAGAAACAGAGGATAGTGACTGGATACCAATCCCAACGTAACAGATTTAGAACACTAGTTCACTTTATGTGGCCAAGAAAGCTCCATTTTTTTTTCAAGTTGCCTGTGGGAACTACAGAAAGGTCACCATGGTTATGGTCATCTTGCTTTCTTTAGATATTTAAGCTTGGAACTTGAAACCAAGTAAGCACCAATGCCTCTAACTGATCATATGACCCAAAAAATGGAGAAAGAGAGGAACAAGAACAGTTGCAGAAACACAAAAGCAACATCTCCATCTCAGAGCAATCTTCAACTTCTAGTCTTGCTGTTGGTTTGTGGGGTGCTGCTGACTAGTGGAAAGGATGTGAAAGAAGAAGTGGTTGGTTATGGCTATAAAATTGGCTCTGTTAACTCTGGTTTAGCAGGCAAGTTGTTGACTGCTGATCTTAGCCTTATCAAGAGATCTTCAGTCTATGGAAATGATATCCAACATCTTAATCTTATTGCCGAGTAAGTAGCTTAGTTTCTTTCCTTATGGTTTTCATGATTTTGCTTACATTAATTTTTTCTTACTGTCGAATGTTCTTGAAAACAGAAAACATATAAATAATTGCTGCTTCTTCTTTTTTTAATTCTTTCTTGAGACTTAGACTAGTTCTAATGTTATGTTTTTTCTTAAAAAAATATAATAATCTTTTATGTTGTCTTTGCTTGGAGTAAATAAATAGACTAACCACTTAATTTATTAGTTAAAAGTTGACTTGCAAGGTTGCATAGCCTGCCTTTAAAAAAAAAAAAAAATTCTAACTTGATTTCTTCTATTAAACTCGACCAAAAATAGAAATATATCCTTAGAAAAGAAGGGAAATTTTCATTTGGGCATGAGAGAATTCTTGTTTCTAAGGAGCATTCGATAAATTCAGCTATTTTCGTTGTTTGGTATTCAATTCATCACATGGCATATTTCTTTATTTTTTATATTTTATTTAATTGATCTGTTTATCATGATTTCGAGCATGATTATCCTTAAACTTTTAATTTCTGATTAAACTTGACCCCTTTGTATAACTCATTAGCGCTATAAAGTCCAGCTCGACTTGACAGATTAATTTGAAACTTGTCAAAGCTGAGTTAAAAAAAACCAGATTTTTTTTAATTAAAACAACATTATTTTAGGTTTTTCTTATTAAAAATATTTGAGTTGACCCTGGTTAACCAACCCAACCCTGTCTTATTCATGGTTGATCCACATGTGGGTTCTTAATACAAATTGATTTGTCCAAAAAATAGGATAAAGGGGCTAATATGACCAGCCTTTAAAACTTAGAGGACTATGTGAATAATTTACCCTCTTCAAAGAATCATGTACGTTCCCCTCTGAAACAAGCAAACGACATGTCTTACTCATATATGATTGACATGTCTTCCAGCTTGCATATTCCCTGCTCTATGCGTTGACATGCTTTGCCTCCTACATGCAGATTTGAAACCAAGAACCGTTTGAGAGTCAGAATAACAGATTCCAAAGACCAAAGATGGGAGATTCCGCAACACATCGTTCCCCGGCAAAACCACTCTCCGAAGAACTACCTGCATTACTCTCCATTAAATCATCGACTCCTGCTAGATAACAACCTCCTCTCTGACCCCAACTCAGACCTGCTTTTTACCCTGCACAACACCATCCCTTTTGGCTTCTCTGTCACCCGAAAATCCTCCGGTGATGTCCTCTTCGACACGTCCACGGATATGTCCAATCCCGACACTTTCTTGGTCTTTAAGGATCAGTATATCCAGCTATCTTCCAGGCTTCCTATAAAGAGATCTTCTTTATATGGTCTCGGAGAGCACACAAAGAGCACTTTCAAGTTGAAGCCTGATGACACATTCACCTTGTGGAATGCTGACCTCGCAAGTGCTAATATTGATGTTAACCTCTATGGTTCCCACCCATTTTACATTGATGTAAGATCAGCATCGGCTGATGGCAAAGTACAGGCAGGGACTACTCATGGTGTCCTGCTGTTTAATAGCAATGGCATGGACATAGTTTATGGAGGAGATAGGATAACTTATAAGGTTATTGGAGGCATTATTGATTTGTATTTTTTCGCTGGGCCATCGCCAGATATGGTGATAGAGCAGTATACAGAGCTTATTGGTCGGCCGGCCCCAATGCCATATTGGTCATTCGGTAAGTAGCATTATTCCTTCCTTGAAACTTTCTAGTTGCCAATTTAACATGTTTCAGTCTGCAAAATGGTTTGATGCCTGAACATCAAATTCAAGAATTTTGGGCAATGAGAGATTTATTTTTTATAACTAGTGCTAAGTGATCAAACTATTCCAATTCATTAAGAGAGTCCTGAACTCTCTTACACTCAATGGTCAACTTATTAGACTTAGCCAAATATAGGAACTGCAATAGAGGCCTTAGTTACTGTTGTGTGGTTTCGGTTCCATGTGACACTGGATATTTATGGAGCATACTATTTTACCTCAGTTTTTGTGAACAAAGCTTGTTCCATTTGTAATATGTTTTTTTGGTCCAATGTGAAGGATTTCATCAGTGCCGATACGGTTACAAGAACATTTCTGATGTTGAAGGTGTGGTTGCTGGCTATGCAAAAGCTCGGATCCCTCTTGAAGTTATGTGGACAGATATTGATTACATGGATGCATACAAGGACTTCACATTTCATCCTGTTAACTTTCCCCTGGAAAAAATGAAGAAATTTGTCAATACCCTTCACCAAAATGGTCAGAAATATGTGGTCATCTTGGATCCTGGTATGTGATTAACATGAAGAAGCAAAACAATTATCTTCACATGAAATCCTAGAACTTCCACACTTCTTCTAATTGGCTTTAACAAAAAAGGAAGAAAGAAAGAATGGTTCTGCTACATTCTGTTGAACCTCCAATTTTCTGCAGGTATCAGTGTGAACTCAACGTATGAAACCTACATCAGAGGAATGCAGGCTGATATTTTCATTAAACGCAATGGGATTCCGTACATGGGTGAAGTGTGGCCTGGAAAGGTCTATTTCCCGGATTTCATAAATCCTGCTGGCCGAGAGTTTTGGGGTAATGAGATAAAAATATTTCGAGAGCTTCTCCCTGTAGACGGTCTCTGGATTGACATGAACGAGATATCGAATTTCATAGATCCAACACCCACCCCATTTTCTACCGTTGATGATCCACCCTACAGGATTAACAATGCTGGTATTCGACGGCCTATTAATAATAAAACTGTTCCAGCAACATCTCTACACTTTGATGTCATGAAAGAGTACAACGTTCATAACCTCTATGGCCTTTTGGAATCAAAAGCCACCAATGTTGGTCTGATCAATTCAACTGGTAAAAGGCCATTCGTACTTTCTCGATCAACTTTCATTGGCTCTGGGAGGTATACAGCACATTGGACTGGAGATAATGCTGCCACATGGGATGACTTGGCCTATACTATTCCATCAATTCTGAATTTCGGACTGTTTGGGATTCCTATGGTTGGTGCTGACATATGTGGTTTTTCAGGAAACACAAATGAAGAGCTTTGTCGGCGTTGGATTCAGGTAACTTTGCTGTAGGTGGATGTTGACAGACGCTATACTCTTTTTCTGTGTTTAAATTGTTCTGAACTTTTATTACAATGCAGCTAGGTTCCTTTTACCCCTTTGCGAGAGATCATTCATCGATAGACACAACACGGCAGGAGCTTTATCTCTGGGATTCTGTTGCAGCATCAGCTAGGAAGGTGCTTGGCCTTCGATATCAGCTGCTTCCATATTTCTACACACTAATGTATGAGGCTCACATTAAAGGAACCCCAATAGCACGACCTCTTTTCTTTTCATTCCCTCAAGACATCAAAACTTATGAAGTCAACTCACAATTTCTGATCGGTAAAGGTGTAATGGTATCACCAGTATTGAAGTCCGGAGCTACCTCAGTCGATGCATACTTTCCCGCGGGAAACTGGTTTGATCTTTTTAACTACTCTAATACGGTTTCTGTAAGTCCAGGAAAGTACATCAAACTTGCTGCACCTGCAGATCATATAAACGTGCATGTTCATGAAGGAAATATTCTGGCCTTGCAAGGAGAAGCCATGACAACGGAAGAAGCTCGAAAAACAGCATTTCATCTATTAGTGGTTCTTAGCAGCAGTGGAAACAGCACAGGGGAATTATTCTTAGATGATGGGGAGAGTGTGGAGATGGGAGGGGAGAGAAAGAGTTGGAGTTTAGTGAAATTTCATAGTGAGATTGTAGGAGATATGGCAATGGTTAGATCAAACATCATAAATGGAGAATTTGCTTTCAGTCAAAAGTGGATGGTGAGCAAAGTAACATTCATAGGATTGAAAAAGACTAATGGGATCAAGTGGTATGAGTTGCAGACTTCCAAGGAAACAAGGAGTGGAAATAGAAGGATTAGGGCAAGCCTTAATAACAATGGAGATTTTGATGTCTTGGTGATGTCAGGACTTTCTTTGTTCCTTGGAGAGGAGTTCAAGTTGAATGTGAAATTGTAATGATGGACAACCATTGTCTAGCAAGTTATTAATAAGAATAAATCAACAAGGATTGCAGCAGCTGCGTTTTATATTTTTTATATCTGCAACAGGAAAGAAACATAGTAATGATTTGGACAAAGCACCAGCAGAGACCTGCTCATGTTGTTTTGTTGCTTAATAGTAATGGCATGGATATAATTTATCAAGGTGATAGGTTAACTTATAAGGTTATTGGTGGTGTTATTGATTTCTATTTTTTCGCCAGACCAGCACCAGATATGGTGATACAGCAGTATACTGAGCTGATTGGTAGGCTTGCCCCAATGCCTTACTGGTCATTTGGCATGTAGCATTGAGTAGACATTCTTGCAGTCTTCTTTTGGACATGCCAGTAGACCTGTGTTGATTTCTTATATCTTAGTCGCCGCTTGCTTGACCAAATCTTTTTGTTTTTTTTTACCTCAATGTAAAGGATTTCATCAATGCTGATAAGGTTATGCGAGCGTTACGGATCTTGATGGTGTGGTTGCTGGCTATGCAAAAGCTGGCATTCCTCTTGAAGTTAATGTGCACAAACATTGATTACATGGGTGGATGCAAGGACTTTACTTTTGACCCTGTTAACTTCTCATTGGAACAAATGAGGAAATTTGGGGAAACCCTTCTCTAAAATGGTCAGAAATTTGTGCTTATCTTGGATCCTGACAGTTCAAAGGAAATATCTTCACATGAAAATCCTCTGAACTCTAGCAATCTGCTTATTAGAATAGAGAAAACAGAACATTTCGAAGAATTCTTTTGCTGCTAAAGTGGATTTAATGAGTTGACGCAGCCTGAAATATACAGGTTAGGATTGAAAGGAAAATCAGAAAGACAAAAAACAAAAGGGCTATGGTAAAAATACTAAAGGATACACAAAAAAATATCCCAAAACAGACCCGGACAACGGTTTCCTGCCATCTTCCCGCTGGTCTGTCCTGTCAAGGAAGTCCAGAGCCATTAACTCCGTATCTGACAGCTCATCCTCCAAAATCTCCTTCACTAAGAGTTTAAACTGCATCTAATTCTTCTACAGGTATTTATGTAAACATAACCTAGAACTTATGATAGAGGAATGGAGACTGATGCTTTTATTAAACGTGATGGCAGTCCTTATATGAGTTAGGTATATTTGTTTTTGCTTTTAAAAAGTGTTTTTAAAAAAAATTAAAAAAAATTTATTTTTGTTTTTGTTTCAAATTAATATTTTTTTTTGATATTTTCAGATTATTTTAATATACTAATATCAAAAATAATTTTTAAAAAATAAAAAAAATTATTTTAATATATTTATAAATAAATAAAACTTTGAAAAGCTGAGCATACTTTATTCGGTCAAATTCCAGACTGTTTGGAATCCCAATGGTTGGTGCTGACATTTGCGGCTTTCTCTCAACGATGGATTCAGGTAAAATTCATGTTTGAAATTTTCCTTAAACTTGGTGCCCTCTACTCCTTTCCAAGATGCCATTCAAACAAAGGTTCAAATCGCTGACAGCTTGATCTCTGGGAGCCTGTTGCTGCAGCGGCCAAGAAGGTTATCAGCCTGCGATATCAGCTCCTTCCATACTCTACACCTTAATGTACGAGGCACACACTAACAGGATCCCCATGGCGTGGCCTCTTCTCTTTTCATTCCCTTGAGGCATCCAAACATACAAAATCAACTCACGGTTTCCAATCGGTAAAGGTGTGATGGTGTCACCTGTCCTGACATGAGGAGCAGTTTCTGTTGGTGCCTGCTTCCCAACAGGAAACTGGTTTGATCTTTTCAATTATACCAACTCAGTTTGCATCGATTCTGAACCTGCTGATCATATAAATGTTCGTGTTCACAAAGGAAACATCTCTTGGTGGTTCTTAGCAGCAGTGGAAACAATACAAGGCAAGTTTGCCTAGATGATGGGGGGAAGCACAGAGCTGGGAGGGAGGAGAGAATAAGAGTTTCGTGAAATTTTTCTGGTGGAATTGCAGGGAATAAAGTAGCTGCTGGTTCAAATGTCATAAATGGAGAATTTGCTTCTGAGTAAAAAATGGAATATAGAAAAGGTGACATTCTTAGGACTAGAGAAAACTAAAGGTCAGTTTGAAGACTAAAAGATTGTTATTGCTATTTTAATTCATTTTGGAGAAATCTTAACAGCTTTTCTATGTTCTTGTGTTTTTAGTCAAGATTTGGTTAATATCATAGAACAGGAAAAACAGATACAATAGGACAAAAATATGTTAGGTTAGAGAGACAGAAATATATAAATAATTTCATCTATAAAATAATTTTAAAGTAAATTTATGTATTTTCAAAACAAAAAGTCTATTCTATCTCAATTAAAACCGTTTCTTTTGCTAACCAGCTTTAATGAATTTTAGTGAACACAGACTTGCACTAGATCACACATTACTCCCCATTGCCAGAAATAAAATAAGCCATTGTTTGCACAACACCATCGCTGTTTGCAGCCAAGATTTAAAAAATTATATATATAAAAAAAAAAGGCATACACAAACCATATTGACAATGTACCCACCCTGTAAAATTTTTGCAAATTAAACGTAGTTGATGATATCTTCAGGCTAATTTATGAACCAGTACATGAAGATAAGAAAGAATGGAAGACAGACAAAATGAAAAATGAAATCGTGTTTATGGTACTAGAATACAATTATCTCAAGATTAAGCAATCGAGTGCATCTGAAAACGGCACATGGAAGAACAACTCGATAGCTAGAACCAGCTGTTCACTATTTCAAACAATTAAAAAATTGTATTATCTGCAAACTCCTACAAAAATTCTGCTTCAAAGACACTTCCTTCTGCAACATTTCAATGTTGATACATATGCTGTCAACTATTTACCTAAAAGCAATCAAAACACCTGAAATGAATTCCAATGATCAGAAACCAGCAAACTTTTCCATGCACGGAATCTGGTAGGGAAAATCATTCATTGCAAAAAGGGGATGGTACATCTATCCAGTATCTTGATGGTTTTTCTATGTTCATAGTAATTTGAATTCTTTACCCCCCCTGAAGGATGAAAAAAGAATACAAGATGCAGATAAAAGAGTTTGACAACTCAGAACAGAGAAGTACCTCAAATTTATGCTACAAGGCAACTGTATAAGTTGAGAGCTGGTTCTACCATCCCATATCTTCCATAAAAATCATGTTACAGCCACACTAGAAGAGCAACCAATTTGACACTTGATGATGACATTTTTCAGCCAGCTTCAGACCCGAATCTTTGAACCAAAAATTCATCAAGTTGTCCCCAATTTGGGGTACCCGATTCACTCAAGTTACCAGAAGGTAATGATCTGATGCATCCAAGGATAAGTGTAATATCCCGATGAAGCCTGTTATATGGAACACAAATAAAGACAACTTTAGCTCAGGAAAATGATTTTCCACACAGAAGAACCATTTAATACGCAGAATACTACTGGATGCACATGTGAGTAAATAAAAGGCAGTACCTGAACTTTGCTTGCTGACTGCTGATCTCCATCCGTGAAAATGCTTCTGAAATTTCTTTATGAAAGATTGTAACCACTTGCCTGAAAAAATCATTAGCAATGCAGGAATAAGCATTTTCTTCAAAATCCAGGGGAAAAAAAAGTTCTTGGGATTTGAGATTTGCTCGGTTTGTTTTCATGAGAATATATTTTTCATCAAGATATAATGCTCTGGATACTGTGGAAGCATTTAACATCAAAAACATTCTTAGAAAATAAGTTAGAACTAGATGCATCCATTCTAGAGATGACTTTCTTTGTTTAATCAGGCCACACATTGAAGCCAATTTCAGTTCAAGAAGATTATTAAATAGATAATCTGTTAAGAAAAAAAACAAAAAACAGGAAGAGGCAACAAAAACTGCCTCAATATCAACTTCAAGACATTTTACCTCAGGCTTTTTTTCATCATTGGACTATGCATTGCACGACCATGAAATGAAAGTCAATACTCTACATTTTGTAGCATGGAACAGCATAGACACCAAAGTATATGCTGAAATTGTAGCAATCAAGTATTATTCACCAAGTTAAATTTAAAACTCACCTGAAAATTGCTTGAATATCTGCTTCATGTAAAGTTCTAGATAAGATTCGTTGAAGATAGGTAACCTCCTGCAACAAATTGAACAGCTAATTAAGTCCAACCCTCCTAGGAAAAGTTTGATTGAACAACTGTAAAGAGAAAAAAAGCACCTCCCAAATTCTAATATTGTGCTGATTATAAAAGGCACTCGAGCTCAAATTTCTTAAATAAGGCTATTTAGCAGGAATTTTCTAGATTATGTTCTTAACTAAACAAGCAAAGACAAAGTTAACATCGGGGGTGGAACACTTATCCATATCAATATAGGCAGCCACACTAGTTGAGGATTCACAATCAGGAATCAAAATGAGGACTGTTAGCATGCAGTAAATATTCACCAAACAACTCTATGCAGTGAAAAGACATCTGCATATCAACCTGCCATGTCTCCCCACACTTAAGTCTTCCTCAACTATGTGATCAGAGTAGGTATATTTGGAATTTCCAAATTGCCAAAATCTACAGTATGAGGACACACAAGCTTTTGGTGTATTAGGAAGTTTCGAAGTTGGAACATTCTAATTTACGATTTGTACCTTTACAAGTGTTAGAGCAAAAGGACTAGGCTGTGAATCAGTATCTACAGGTCTATTCCAGCTCTCAACAATCTGAGGCAGACTACGTAGATGATGCAACAACCTTTCCCTCATTATCTGAACCAGCTTTGTAAGTATCTCCTCTTGATGAACCTTGTAATCCTGAATTAAGAAACAAAACCCTGTGATATATGAAACTAAACATAAACACCTGTGCGTCCACACACAAAACTAAGTTCCAAACTACAAGAATCCCCCAAAAAAAAGGCATTGAAAGAGCAGTTCCATGAGATCTTCACCCGCCCCTCTCCAAGAACATGAAGAGCTATGTGCAGTGGAAGTAACTTGATATGATTGGGAAAGAAAAAAGAAGAAAAATATATATTGAACTGGGGGGGGGGGGGATAGAAATACTGTAAGTCAATAGATGAATTCATTGTCATGAAGAAGCTATGTGTTCCTTTCACCAAAGGTATGTACCATGGCCCAATGACAACCATGATGCTTGAACTCATCATAAATTGCATGCATTATCAAATTTGAAGATTGCAAAAGTTTCTGTCTCATGCACACCATCAATCAGTAGCAACAGAACTAATCAATTGAAGTTGAACGCATCATAATATTTGCTGAAGAAGCAACTTAAACAGACACCTACCTGTGCTACTCGATCAATCTCTGACAACAGTAATACTTTCCGTGCTTCAGGTACTTTAAGGAAAAGAACTCGCCTGATTTCTTTGCTCAGACAGGAAGCACAAAGAAACTTAGAAACTTCAGATAATGAATGAAGAGCTCGCAATAAGAGTGGAAAAAAAGCTATCTTTAAGACTGTCCATGCACATAACAATTTGGAACAAGAACACTTGTTAACTAGCTGAGGTACCAGCATCTCAGTCTATCAACCTACCAGGAATAATGGCATGTACAAAACCGATGACTTGACTAGCAAGGGCCAAGTGCTTTGAGGTAATAGACTTCAGACCCGACACCTGCAGCATGACATTGACCCCACTTAGTAGATAAATCAGCAACCAAGCTCACTTCAAATTGATTGTAAATGAAAGAGTATAAAATAAAATAATGCAAACAGGAAGAGTGAGAGAATAAAATGTGCATGGTATATCAGTTTGTTGGCAGGCACAAAGATAGATAAAGAAACCACTCAAGGCAAGACTGTGGCGTTTGGGGAATCAGTGGAGCACTTCAAAGCTATCAAGGATGAGATATCAAATAAGTACATTCGATCTAATAAGTACCTTGTGTCAGAATTGAGAAATTCTCTGACTCAAATCTTTAATATTCCCTTATTTATTACCTGTGTCTACAAACTGGGATAACTGACAGAACAAAGATCATAAATGCATGCAAGACAAAAAAAGCTTCGTTTGTCTTTATGATATTAACCAGAAAATGTTTGCAAAAAATGATATTAACCAGAAAATGTAGACCTTTTTCTGAGCATTAGGTTATTAAAATACAACAAATTGTAGAATGCAAATCTGACTTTTACCTGCATGGCACCAGCTCCAAGAATAAGTTGGCAAGTCCTTGTATTGAAGAATTTTAAGATCTCCACGACACGATGAACAACTTCTGAAGATAGTGTTGGCAAAAAATTATTCATATCCATGTATTCTGACAACATCTTCAGCAATATTAAGCCACTGAGAAAGAATATACACAAATGGCATCAGCAAATTGTTCGCTTCAGAAAGTTCTTTTGATGGTTGAAAAATAAAAATAGTTTGCAAAATGAAAATAACAATACACGGTAAGGAAATCTGTAGATGATAATCAGTCAAATACACAAGAGAAAGGTAAAGTGTCATCAAGTAATGGAATGCCAAGCCACACTGGCAATAACTAATGGCATTAATTATGTATGGGATGCAAGGATTTCTAGAGGAAATAAGGAAGATTTTGTTGAGGAATTCGCAACCACATGCAAAAAACTGAAAAAAAAAGGTAAAACAAGAAAACTAACCAGTTTACCATGTGATAACCAACACCTCCACAAGAAAGTGTTTGGGAAGTAGATTTTCCACGCTCCTTCGCATTATGATTGTTACTCTGAGCTGATGAAGTTGCAGCTATGACTTTATTGCTTTCAGTTGCCTCTGTTGAGGGAGTAGATTTCTTTTGCACAGAATTTTCCAAAGATATATCTGTAGAGTTCATTTGCACAAGTTCTTGTTCAGCATTTTGTGCTTCAGCATCAATCACAAGTGAACCATCATTGCCTGTGCCCACTTCACCATATCTGGTTGTCGCATCACCTTGAGTATCATTTAGGCCCACAGATTCAGAATAAAACAATGAAGCAACAATGGCCTGAAATTCATCAGGGACATCTACTTCCACCCACATCTCCTGATCAAGCACTGCCCTAATTTTTGTCATCTACATCCATCAAGGTAAAGGTTAGCCTGAAAACAAATTGCAAAGGTCTCACAAAAAACAAAGACCTAAATAAAGGGGAAGCTGGAAAAGGAAACTAACTCGCATTTCATGCTGGAAATCAACAAAAGCTTTAGCCTGTGATTGCATTGTTCCACGAATACTATAACCCAACCTTCCACCAATCTGTTTATGTTAGCATACAAACAGCATCACAGACACGAACAGCAAATTGTTTTCATTATGTAGAAAACTAAATAGCTGAATACCTTTTCAGTGGCAGTTATAAAATCTTGGGTGATGTTGTATATGCTTAAAAACTCCACCAATCTCAACTTTGGATGAAGAAGAGCACGGACACCAAGGAGCTTTGCCCATCTTCCATGAGCAGCATCACAAGCAGCAAAGACAGCTTCTGCATTCTCTCTCAATACATCGGCTCTGTCAAAGATTGTTACTTTCAGAAAACTACAAAGATTCAACAAATTTTTAATGAAAATAAAAATGAATCAACACCAATAATTTGGGGATGGAAACTGGAAAACCCAACTGAAGGTTCAACATTCCCTTCGTTGCCAGTCTTATTTCAGCAGGCACTGCTCTAACATCAAATGGCTAGATGGGATTTGAAGGTGGCCAAAATACCAGCCTATAAGAGAAGTGGCAGCCAGGCAGTGGCTAAGTAACAAGGGCAACTTGAAAAACCCATCATTGCAACAGAGCTTCTGATCATCATCAGCACTTTGGAGAGTACCTCCAAACATGGAGGCATTCCCAACCTTCTTCAAGTTTATTGATAATTCTTTTTTTTACAGCACTCTAAACTGGAAAGTTACTTGATGCCCAGTTCAGTTCAAGTTGTAAGAGATGGATACCAAATAAATTCATGCTCAACTATACTATTCCATAATAGATCAGGGTGAAGGAAAAACATAACTAATCCTGTTAAAATCTCTTTGGTTTTCATTATATGGAATTTCATAACAGTTTTTAAATCTTTTCTTTGCCAAGATATTACTCTATAACTAAAATGAAGAAGATGGCACCTTTTATTATGAAAAGTTGTTATACACAAATAGCACGAAACATAGCTCTTGAACTCAGATCCTTAAATAGAAACAACCCACAAATTTCCATAAAGATAAATTATAATTATAACAGATCTTATAATTATAACAGATCTGATCACAGGAAAATATCATGAAAGAACTCATAAAATAAATAACCATAACGTTGTACAAAATTATAAGCCCAGCCATTATTTATGTTGTGTAGTGATTCGTGCAACATCGCTTTTTTATGTAGTGTTACTCTCACTTAAAAGCTTAACATCACTCGAATAATATTGTAAAACTATCACAACAAAGGGACAAGAGTTCACCTAAAATTTCTTGAAATATTTGAGGGACTTGCTGCATCATTTGCTTTCAGCTGAGATGAAGCAAACTTGGAAGTACTTCTCTGTGGAGAAAAGGGGAGAAGAGAACCACCTAGACCATCACTCTCATGAGCTGTTTCAGCAGCTGCTGCACCAACTGCAATTGCAGCAGCAACTGAATCAGCAGCATAGTGTCCGTCAACGCTACACATAATCCACTCAATTGCCTTTTTCACTTCAGCAGCCCGCACTAAGTGTGCCTGCATTCACTAAAAGAAAATAAATCATATTACTTCTTACTTAAAAGGCACATAATGAGAGAAAAAAATAGAAAATTGAATCAAGCTATGAAATCATGTCTATGATAATCAAGAAGTCAAAATTCAAACCAAGTTCACCATAAGCATAATTAGAAATTAGCAACCTAAGTATGAGTTTTTATAAATATATATAAAAAACAATACTGAAGAATTAACCCCAAACCAAGGAAAGAAGGTGAAAAAAATAGAAAAATGCAAATTGGATTACATCATACTGTTAGAACTTCAAAGTACTGGCTTATGCGACGTGTAACAGTTTCTTGAAAAGTGGTTCCCTTGGTCTTACAAATAGACTACCTATTAAAATGGGCTAAAGCCCCCCATAATTTTGCAACCAGTCCATCCATCCAATCAACCTTGGACCACTGGACAGGCTAAGGTGCAGGGTAGACTACTATCTACTACAAACACGAATTCTGACCTGGGTATTCCATGCTAGTTCATGTGCCATGATTATATGAATAGTTCATTAAAATTACCAATCAAATCACAAGCAGGTTTAGTAGACAAGCACACTCAGTTCTATGATTACACAGTTTAAGCAAACTCAACACTTCAGTTTGAGTCCATAAGATAGATTCCTCATTATAATGTACAGCTTGTAAACCACAAACTCTTTTGAGCAAGGCCTAATCCAGCAACTATGCCCCCACAAAAAAATTAGATTTTGGTGGCAACAATCCACCTTCATTACATTCAGTTGGCCAGTATATCTCGGAATTAAAGTAAAAAATCACATCTAGTACATCATCAAGAACCTTAGAAACTATGTATTGAGGAAGATACTTGTGAAGTATACATTACCTGTACAATGTTGAAAATAGCACTTAAAAGTAGCACAAAATTTTCGGATGACAAGCTCCTTAACTTGCTTGCAAGTGATAAACCTCCACCTGAGTCACTCAGAAGTGTTAAAAAAGGAGAGAGAAAGGAGCAGAAACAGATACCAAGTAACTTGTCTGCAATCAAAAGTGCATCTTAAAGAAAATAGACAAGTTACTTCTGAATTAATAAACTCAGGGGGGAAGTGTTAAAATCTAGTATTATGTACTTACCATCTGTATCTGCTGTTCGCTCTGCAGGTGTGAGATCTGACTCCAGAGATTGGGCTGAAAAGGTAGGAAGCAGCTCTGCAACCGCATTCTTAATGGTGTTTTTCATACTGGCTGTAAGGGTATCTCGGTATATTCTCAACACAGGGGGGAGCTTGGCCTGAAAGAAATCACTGAAACAATGAGTCCAGTGCTAAACCAAGCACAATCAACTAGTTCCCCATAATCATTACTGATAAGCTCAAATTGCAGTACTGATAACAACTAACATCTGACAAACATGCTGAAGGATGGAACTATCTCCAACAGTCCCTATCAGGATCTGACTTCAGTATGACCATAATTTGGAAGAGTCTTATTGGATACAAGTAGAACCAGAAATTTATCCTACCCAAACTGGAAACAATATTTGATTTCTGGAATTTGAACTTACAAACTCACTATGCCCAAACAGTTCTTTCCTGTTTCTCTCGGTTAAGCAAGCCTTTCTATCAATGTGAATATCTTAAAATTTACTCATGTTGGGTAATTCATATAAAATCCTAAAACAAGAACCAAGATATGGAACCAAGGAGTAAATATCAACAGCAAGAGTAAAATTATATAAGTGTTTAAAAGCAACAAACAACAGAAGACGTTGTAACAAAGGCAGGTCAGAATAAAAACAAGGGGCAACTACATCAAGTCCATGAGCCAACTCTTCCAACAAAATATTCTGAGGGGAAAAATTTAACTTCAGAGACAGCATTTCCATGAAATAAAACTCACAGTTCTAAGTAACCCAACAATGAGAGGAAGAAGATGATCTCGAAAATTGGACGTCTCTTCATCATCCAACTTAACCTGCTAAACATGACAGAACAGCAGACATTACTGACCAAAATTCAATAAAGAAGATAAACTAAAATAGATATACTAATCATTAGAATAAACTAAAATAGATATACTAATCACTAGAAAGTCTGCAGAAGAACAGCTAGAAAAATTTTATTAGGCAAATCACAAGCATTAGTGAGATGGGATACACGGACATCAAGTGCAAAACCAACAACAGCCACTTATTTCCAACTTTATATGCTTGATAGTAATAGAAATCACGAAAAAGACAAATATCATAAGAATAAGCACAATGACAGGTCCAGCTTAAATGTGCTGGAGTGAGAATCTTAAGGTAAGACGTAGTTCATGACTCAAGGCCATGATAGACTAAATAATTTACATGCTGTATTAAACGTCTTAAAATGACATGAAATTCAAATGAATGCTTTCATGTCTACAAATATAATCATACTAAAGTACCCAAAAAAACCACATGTTCTTTTTCAAAAGAAGAAAATGGATAAGTGAAATTAAGCTTACTTCTTCATCTATTCCATTCATATAGATGGAATCCCTGGCTTTTGCTTTGGATAAAAAAAGCAAATCTTTATCCCCAGCACCATGTATTGAAGCTCGCATAAATTCTGCTGAAAGGATGCTACAAAAACAAATGTAATAAGTTACAAAAGACCAACAAAATGGCATACATTCCCTTCTCTAAATTAAATGATATGACATTTTGTTTTGCATTATGTAACAAGCAGCACACTTCTCACAGTTAACTACTTGACCTGATAGCTGGCAAAATTGCAAATACAAATAAAAGAACAAGACATCGTACACAGAGCACTAGGACCAGCCAATCTTAATAAACTTAAGGCAAACCATAAAATCCCATAAGCAGAAGCCAAGCAAGATAAAAGCTTATTTAATAGCCATTGCTGTAATCCACCCCCTCCCCCTTAACACTGCCCATCATTTGGAGACCTCATCAGGAAACTCTAGCTCAATCAATCATAGGTCTTCTTCCAACTTAAGAACAACCCTTCTGCCTCTACTCCTAACATTCCCCACTACCAAATTTGACCCCAAAACCATATCATCTATGGAAAGATGCAGTCATTTTGGCAAATATGAAGAGCATAAAGTGATAAATAGCAAAACCAATGCAAATGGCAGGTCACATTGGCAAATAACTGATGCAGTCATATTTTCAGAAGAAAAAAAAAAGGATACCTGTTTATGGACTCTATTGCAGCTGCCACATGATCCCGAAGGTGACGAAAACAATGTAGACCAGTCAGCTCATCTCCATCCTATCAAAGACAGAAAACATAAGATTTCAAGCAAAACAATATGCATGTAACTCAATCAAACTTCTCATTACATCCATAAATCAAAATATACCAAGAACTGCTGCAAATCATCAGTAACATCCAATGCTCCGGCACAATCTGCAGATGCAACAAGCTGTATACCACAAAAAATGAACTTCAATTACAAATCATCAAGAAAACCGAAGAGCAACACCTCTATAACATATTTTTCATAACAAACCTATCTATGAATAGGCCCATCATTCCCTCTCAAATTTCGAATTAATCAAACAATATGCAATGCTAATTACCGATTAAAGCACCAAAAGAGCCTAATTAACCTAATCTAGGGTCATACATTAATTCCTATCAGTTACTTCTAACTTCACTCGATACGGAAAACAACAATCGAGCAAATATACTAACAAATTCAACTTAAATCCAACTAAAACAAACAAAAGGGCACACAAGAATTACCAATTTAAGCGTGGAGAGAGCCTGATTAACATACAAAATAAGCCTCAACTTATTCTGCAAAGAAACCAAATCCCCTCTACTAACATTCAGCTCATGAATCTCCCTCGCCGACTCCACCAAATCCTTATCCAAAACCCTAATAGTCTCCTTCAACTCCCTGATCCTCTCACACCCTTCCACAATCTTCCCATTCAAATCCTCCAACTGCCCTTGCGCCTCGAAAAACGAATTCGACCGCAACGATATCTCCTTCACCAAATGCAACTCCACCACATCCAAATACTGGCTCAACTTCTCCTGCAACATCAAATTCGCCGCCGCATTGCTAAACGGACACGCGGCATGAAAGGTGGGCCCGTCTTCCAACGCAAAATCCTCTTTAAAATACAGTGCCGGAACTTCCCTCAAACACGCAACCAGCGCCTCCCCTTGCCCTACAGCAGCCAAATCCGAATTGGACTCCGCATCCGCCAAATCCGACTTCGATTCTTGATCAAGGTCGTTATTTTTAGAGTGGTTTTTGATGTCTTCGAAGCGGGAGTAGGTGTCGGAGACAGCAGATAAGTAGGGGAGGAAATCCGATCGGGAAATATCAGGTGGCGGTTGTTTGGGGAGTATGGGGGAGAAATCAGGAGGAGCTAGAGTGGTGGAGGAGGACCACCAGCCGAGCCAGGCGGAGGGATCGGTGGATTTGAAGGAGTGAGGGTTGTTGAGGATGGAGGAGAGGTTTTGGATATTTGTGGTATCAGATAGTGATTTTTTGAGAGGGGAATTGGAATTGGAATTGGAATTGGAATTGAAGGAAGGGAGAGAATCCATGGCTTTGCTAGCAGTGTATCTAGGGATTTAGGAATCTGATGGAAGGCATGAAAAAGGACGAAATTGAATATAATTGAATTCCAGAGGGTTGGATCTAGAGAGAAAGGAGTATTTAGGATCTGAAGTGAAGGAAAGGAATTTACAGAGGGAGGGGAGGGAGGGAGGGAAAGAGGGAGGAGAGGGTGAAGGATCTGAAGTGATTGGGCCGATGAAGAATGAGTTGGGCCAGGGTGATATTTGGGCTGCGTCTTATAATAGTTTGGACTGATGGGCCAGTTTGGATTAATAGGATCACGATAAAAAAGCCTGAAAGTGGGAGTCCTTTTGGGTTTCCCGAATTACTCCTTCGGTGGGACCCATGTATGGTTACCGTGGCCCTATATCGTTACTCAGTTTGGATAATGCCTCGTAAAAATTTTTAATTAATCAATCAATACGAATTAATTATTTTTATTAAAATAATTTTATTTTATTTATAAAAAATTAAAATTAACTCTGTTGATTTGTTAGTTTATTAAAAATTCATTCGAGTGAATTGAATTACACTTTGCTAATATTTTTTTATGTTCAACTTAAAATTCAATTTTAATAGAGCATAAATCATAAATTTTCTAAATCAACTAATATAATTGAGTTAGATTTAATAATAATAGTAGTATGTGTCATTAACACGTACCATCATTACTAAATTCATGGAACTGTGATTTGATCTTTAAAACTTTATGGATTTTTTATTTTTATTATATTGTTTAGGGACAAATTATTCATTTTATATTTTAAACGAACAATAACTTTTACTTGGTTGAGGGGTTTCTTGGTTTTTTATGCTTTAAATGCACAGTAAAATAACCATATGAACTTTAAAGTAAAAAATAACAACTTATACTTAAGAGAACTTTGGTCTTTTCAAAACAAGTTTTTTGAAATTATCTATTTAAATAAGGGACAATTAAGTCTTTGAACATATCTACAAATAATTTTAAAAAAGTAGTTGACGTGTGCGTAGCACGTGACAATAAATAAGAGTGCATGAGCTATTTGGATGATGTGTTTGGCGTCTTTCAGTGATCAAATTTTATCACCCGTGATTATGTTGGAAGCGACGTGTCATCTTCTTCGTAGTGGTGGGGATTGTGTTCATAGCAGAGATGTGGTTGGCCTCCGGTGAACTTTTTTCCTTTCTTGTCGCTTTTCTCTCTTCTAACCCAAAAATTCACGCCACCCTTTCAAAAATCGATTGTATCATCCACTTTGTATTCCTATCAATCTTGGTCTTAATTTTTTTTTATTACTATTTGTTTTGCTTTTAATGCTTTTTGAAGTTTTATATTTCAATTTCATCATTATGCTTTTTATTTATTTAATTTTTATATTTGATTTCATCCTCATTTTTTTAATTGTTATTTTTTGTGTTTTATTATTTTCTTGGTTTATTTATTTCTTTCAATTTTTTTCCTCGTCATTTTATTTCATTGAACTTTTTATTTATTTAATTTGATTCTCATTCTCTTGATTTTTATTTCTTTTATCATTTTCTTAATTTAAGACCAAGATTGATAAGAATACAAAGTGGATGATAATTAATTTTTTTTATTACTATTTGTTTTGCTTTTAATGCTTTTTGAAGTTTTATATTTCAATTTCATCATTATGCTTTTTATTTATTTAATTTTTATATTCGATTTAATCCTCATTCTTTTAATTGTTATTTTTTGTGTTTTATTATTTTCTTGGTTTATTTATTTCTTTCAATTTTTTTCCTCGTCATTTTATTTCATTAAACTTTTTTTTATCTAATTTGATTCTCATTCTCTTGATTGTTATTTCTTTTATCATTTTCTTAATTTATTTTAATTTTCAATTTAGTCCCTCATTATTTTCTTTCATTTAATTTTTATGTTAGTTTGGTCCTTAATATTTTAATTTCTATTTGTTTTACTTTTTTAATTTTAGATGATTATGAATTTTTCTTAGTAATTTTTTAGTGTTTGGCTTATATGATGTGATTGTGATCTCCTGACTCGGGTCACTGATTTCAGATATTAGCTTGATGTAACTTCGATCATTTTTTTATGCTCTTTTTTTTAAATTGATTATTTTTTAAATTTATCCTTTAACTTTGGGTTATCGGGTCTTGAGTTTCGTGATTTGTTTTCACTATGCTTTCTGCGGGTTATCCCAGGTCACGGGTTTATTGGGTTTTTTTTTACATTTTTTTTAATTTAATTTTTTTCTTCAACTTAATCCCTCGACATTAAATTATTGGCCCTTGAACTTCATAGTTTTTTCCGCTTTCCTTTTAGTGGGGTTATTCTAATCTAATATCCCGAGTCGTTATTTTGTCGAATTAACCCGAGTTGACTCAAGTTTTTTTCAATATTTTTTTATTTGAAATTAATTATTTTTTTCAATCTCATCATTTGATATTAGGTTATTAGACCTTGAACTTTTTTATTTTCTCTATTGTCCTTTCTGTGGGGTTATTCTGGGTCATGAGTTAGTCAGGTTGACTAGGATTGTCTCCGGTTTTTCTTTCGATGTTTTTTTATTGATTTAACTTCGGTCATTTTCCTAGGACCTTTTTAAAAAACTTAATTTTTTTATCCTGATCTTATATTGTGGGTGGCGAATTAGCCGAGTGAACCCGAGTTGACTCGAGTTTTTTCTTTGACGTTTTGTTTTTTGAAATTGTTTTTTTATTTTATCTTTTAATATTAGATTATTGGGCCTTGAGCTTTGTGAATTTTTTTTTTTATTATTATCACTAGTTGCATGTTAGTTAAATTAACTCAAGTTAACTTATATTATCATCACTTGGACATTTGTTTTTAAGTTGTGGTGGTGGGAAAGGCACTAAAAGGTGGGAAAATCTATAGAGAAGTGGGAAATCGCATTTCTACATCTTAAAGAGATCCTTGTGGTCTCTGTAGAGACTAATTACAGAGACGAAAATGTTTATCCTTGTCTTAAGATGAGTTATAATTATTTGGAAAGCAAGGCCAAGTTATTTCTAGAAGATCAAGAAATTCTTACCGAGGACGTGACTAGATGTTAGACACTGACAAAGAAGAACATGTGAGAAAGCATGATTTGGTTCGCCACGTTTCTGTCCAGATAGCATCGCAAGGAGAGCATGTATTCTTGGTGAAAACTGGCATGGAGTTACAGGAGTGGCCAAGCTATGAGGCCTTCATGGTTCTTCTATTGTAGAACTGCGGGATGAATTAGTAGGAGAGCTCAGTGGTCAAGATTGCTGGACTTGAGATCGTGCGAGCAGCTAGAAAGGGTTCCTGTGAACTTGATTGAGAGATTGGAGAACTTAGAAGAGCTATACTCTGGGGAAAAGCTTCAAACAATGGCGTGTTGCGGAGACAAGCTCGCAAAGAATCAATGCTAGCCTTACAAAACTAAATTAATTGTCTCAGTTGGCTGTATTATTCTTGAAAGTACCTGACATCAATATCAAGATTTACTAAGTGTAATCTGTGGATCTTCTGGTTTACAAACACCTGAACTGGTTCAGGATTTAAGCTGTTGCTGCTGTCAACCAACTGGCACAGAAGAACTCAAGATGATGAACAGAAAACACTATATAGAAAAGAACAAGTAGTAGAAGAAGAAGAAACAAAATGTTCCTCATGTTTATGTGGTCAGTGCCAAATTGAGCAAGATATTCCTCAAGATAGTGCTCAAGATGGGAAAGAGCACCTAGATCAGGATACTGACAATAGGGAAAACTCGGGAGAGGTTATTCAAGAAAGTCATTACAATGAACCTGAAAACCTTCAAAAGGCTTCAGAAGAAATTGTGGAAGAAACTTCTCTTTCTCTCTCTACCCAAGTAATGCACTCAGGCAATCAGCAGGAAATGCCAAAGGAAATTGTCCTTGAGCCTGAAGTTATGACTGAAACAACTACAAGTTGCAAGACCCCAACAATAGAGACTGAGCCCGGATCATCAGTTCCAAATTGTACAAATTCTTTGACAAGGTTAACTTTCATTCCTGCTTAAACCTTACTTGCATTTGATTAACTTTTAAAGTAACATACTTAATTTGAATTTTTTGCAGCCTCCAGCTTTTGCTGAAGCAATGCGAATATATGAAGTAGCAAAGTCCAAGAGAAGCTCCGGCAGAGCATCAGGTTCCTCGCAGACGACTTCCAAAACCCAAAATCTCTGAAGTTTCTGAAAAGAATTTTGATGAAGACAGAAAGAGATTAAGTGAGCTGCTCAATATGAAAGCTGGGGATCTTGTTGATGCTCAAGAATTTGAGGAACTTCAGGACTTGCTGGCGAAAGTCAATTCAGTTGGGAAAGATGGTCTCCCTATTGAGGCTCAGGTTGATGTTGCGGATATTGCCAATTCTGTTAAATTCTATGGCAGGAGCATGCTGGGCATTGGTAAGAAGAAATCTGAAGTGGCAAAGCAAGTTTAGGAAAAGGTGAATGCAGACCTGCAAATGTTCCTCGATGAACGTGGAATGTTAGAAGTTGAGAATAGTTTCAGAAAGGTTTCTGAAGGGGTTTGATATTTTTCTTATTGCTTATTGCTTGATGAATGTTCAATATACCTTGGCTATTTGTATAGTCTCATATTGTAATCTGACTGGAGTTCTAATAAAAAAATTGCAACAGTAATGAAAATAATCCTAATCTAAGACATAATCTAAGATAGATAATTCTTGTTAGAACTCAGAACTTCTTCTGGACTCAGAACTCAGAAATCTTCAGAATTCAGAACTCACAAGTGAGAGATCCTAATCCTGTCACTTCTGCTTCTGACTTCAAATTGAATTCTACCACATCATGGAAATCCTTGCTTCTCATCATTTTGCCACCACTTACTGAGATTTATGCTTTGGAAAAACAAATTCAGGATCTTCAACTGCAACTGCAGAACAGAAAAGAATTACTTTCTGCTAAGCAACAAGACTTCATTAGCTTGTCCATAGAAACAGTCTCTTTAGTGGAAAACAAGAGTGAATTTGAGATCATTGACCTGTGCGTTCGACTTGTGACTTTGGAGGTAGAAGAGTAAAGGCAAGAAGAAAAATGGTGCAAATACAGGGAGGACATACTTGCCAAACTCGCTACTCTGAAATAATCTGACTGAATGACAATGAAACCATGGCTGTTGGTTGCAAGAAAATTCAGAGGTTTTCACTTTAAAGATTTGAATTTGGGTTGGCGCAATGAAGCCAAGAATGTTGACTCCAAGAATATTATGGCTCAGGCCATGTCCCCACAAAAAAAGTTGCAAAGATCATGCTGCAAAATTTCAATACTGCTACGTACTCTTTTTCTATGCTGCCAGCTTCAATCCACATGGATATCATTGCCAACAAAATTCTCTCCTTAATTTCAATCCTATCACTACAGGCTCATGTCAGTGACAAGCATGTGACATTGGCAAGAGGAAACAGGCTCTATCGAATTCGAAGAGCGGGACCAAACAAAAATATAAGGACTCGATTTGATCATGCATTAGAAGGGAAATTCATATTGAATTCTGCAAGCATGGACAGATGCTTTTCTTTAAATTTATTAGAAGCTTCTCCATTGGTTTGTTTATGTATTTCCACATTGAAGTGACAATTGTATCTGCATTCTTGCTGTCTTCTTGTTCACTAACCACATTAGCCTTTTGATGCCCCACCAAATTCTTCCAAGAGACGCTCGATAGTCTTTCTTGATGTAGCTTTGTCAATCTCAAATGCCTTCATGTCATCTCTGAGACCTGCATGATCGACAAGTGAAAGAGCGTTTTAGTGTATAAGAGTGGTCCTGCGTTGAACGCCGAAAAAGAAATATTTTCTATTTATATCTAAATAATCTCCACATAATGCAGAAAAACTAACTTGGTCTATGCATAGCTTTGAGTGGCAGATGGGAGGCATTTGAACTGAAGAAGGATAGCAGATTCCTCATAAGCTCCATAGATTCAGCAGAGACCAGTATCTCCCTCTAAGTTACACCAAAAATGCACATAGGAATAAATTCAGTAAACAAACAAAGAAATAATAAATCAAGAATTTCTTCATACCTTGAAGTTCTTCTCAGCATCATAATATCCTGATACAATCATGAGTAACCGAAGCTTCTCTGACTCTGAGATTTAGCAACAAAGTACTATTGGCAACTTATAGTCAAATGCCATCGCATAAATGGATGGATGAAATGTTGTTAACTAGAAGACATTGTAAAAGCTAATGATAAGCAGGAGAAAGCACAAGAACAGAAAACATTTTGGCATTTGCATGAGCCCCTATGTAAAATATTCTGTTAAAGTGTTAACAATATGCTAGATTGACCATGCAAAGATATCAGTTGATCATTAATCAAGAATATGTCCATAAAATTAGATTTCAATTCTAAATGTGTATACAGTTACTCACGCTGGAAATACTTGATTTCTTCTTTCGAAGAACGTTCATGAGCAAGAAACTGCTCCAATGAAATGCCAATGGAACTCATCCCAATATTTGACACCAGTAATCTTGAACCAGTAGGATCTGGCTTACCTGGTCAATTGCAAGCATACGAAAGGCTTTATTCAGAGAAAAAATTATCTCATGACAAGGCATAAGGAACAAAATGATAAAATTTATTACAAACAAGGTGAAAAGTTTCGATAACAACTACATTCTCTAAAATGTCTCAGGCCAATAATGAAAACTTGTCCTGGCACTGTTATAAATCAATTGCATATTAAATGATAAATATGGAGAATAGCGAAAGTTCAGACCTCCTCTTGTCCACTTTTTAAACTCCTTGCGCAATATGTCAACTACTTTAAGATCAGAGATATCATACATTTTGTATCTCACTGCAAAAGCAAGGAGTTAGCTCAAAGATTAGAGAAAAAGCAGCACATACACAAGGTTTCAATTGCTTGCAGCAAACTTTAAACACAAAATAGAAGTTCAGGCCAAAGAGACTCACTTATTTGATAAAGACCATTGGATCCGAAGCGACCAGCGCCATTGAGTAACAAAGTAGCCATGTACTTGTCTTTGGTAGTGCAATGAGGACTAGTAAGGTTTCCAGTATCCATTAGGATGCCAGCTAACTGATCGAAAAATAGCCAGATTTAAGAAATTTGGTAGAAAGGTCAAGATTGAATAGAAACATTCATATATTTGTCTAAGGCAGCCTGTCCTTTTGTAAACCATAAAGTAAAGGGAAATACAGGATTCTGTTGTTTTAAAGTTATTCAAATCCAACTGACAAAGAAGATGTGAAGAGAAAACCCTCAGGCAGTATAGACTTTGCACTCCTATACAATACATAGTTTTATAAGCATGTGATGGTGTTGAGAAACATATAAAGAGAAAGGTCTAGTTGGTAAATGATAATAGAGTAGAAAAACTGAAGAAAAACAAAAGAAAAAGGAAGATTTTGTCTTTAGAGGAAGTAGGTACCAAAAGTTTACTGAATCTTTGCCCTGCCAAAAGCTCAGGTGCAGTCAGGAATAACTTTTCAGCAATAAGGCTACAGCATGAGCAGTCCTGTGCAGAAGCAATAGCCTAATCACACACTTGTTCAGAGTGGTAACAGAGAAGTTAAAGCATGGAGATGACAGAAACATTTGCACATGAAATCTGTTTCTAATCTTAGTTGTCCGAGTTTTCACTAACAAAATAGTACTTTGGATGGAATGTTATTTCTAGACTGCCTTTCATTTCTTTACTTCAGCAGTGTTTAGGATTAATCTTATGTATGGATTCATAGTCCACAAAGTAGGCTAGCAACCAGGATTTCGAAGGCTTTCATTCTTCAAAAGGGAATCGATGTGGGAGAAAATTAATATATAGGAGAAACAAAAACTTGAAGTATACAAGAAAAGAAAACAAAGTGCTCATGGTGCATGATGATACAGGTTAGCTTAGAGTAGGCCCGGCGCTCAGCAGTCATCTCCACAACAAAGGCAAAAGGAGTTTCTGATATGCAGCAGATTACCTATCGTTTAGTCATTCAATTGATCTAAGTTATATAGTTTGCAAAGCTTCAAATATCATACCTGATCAACAGTAACAGTCTCAACCCAAGGATACACAGATTCACCCTGTAAAACAGACAGAAACTTTAGTCATTTCACTCTATGAAAACCAAAGGAAAGAACAAGAGAAATGTCAAAGAGAACCACCCTGAGCTAAAAAAATTCACCTTTCTGCAATTGAATACTTCAACGACCGCTTCCTTTAATGCCTGTTCAATGAGAAACACAAATAAATATCATTCTTACTTACCAATAGCTGTTTTAGAAACATACGAAGTTTTTCCAATGAGCCACTACCTCTTGTCTTGTTGGGAGCTTGTGTCCATTCACTAGCACTAGCTTGAGACACCCGAACAGATCAAAGTATGACAGATCAATCTGCTCGATGTAACCAACCATTCAGAAGAACAGGCTTTAACACGAGTAAGTTGGTTAAACTTTAGTTTAAATCTGTAGTTCTAAGCTACATATATGACATGAATCCAGCAACCAATTTAGTTCCGAAGAATACCTCATCTACGAAAAGTAAGGATGGCACATCAATATGACAAGAATCCAGCAACCATTTTAGTTCTGCATGAGAACTTAGGTCTGTCCTCTTCATATTAATGATAGGTACAGTGCAGAACTGGTCACTTTTGATTGTCTCATTCAAGTAGAGAGCATACATGATGGTCGAAGCGATGGATCCAACGTCTATAAAAGAAGAAAATGGAAGTCAGATCATAATTGTATTTACATGTCCTTTACAATTGCTTAGAATTTCCAAAACCTGAGTTTCAAGAAAGTAGAAGGAGTAGACTAAGTTATAGCATTGTTCCCAAACTCAATTCCCGGTAGGCTAAGTTTCTGCAAGAATCTTCATGAGTGCTGAAGAATGGTGCATGATCTTAAAAACCAATGACAAGTAAAAGACTGAATTTTGGGAGAGAAAATATCAAGAAATTAAGTTAGTTAAAAGAGTTGTCAGACTAGAAAAAAGGGAATTACCTGAGACATCTTGACCAATTACAGCATGCAAGAATTTTCCAGGAACACCAGCACTCACATCATCCTTTCTGGCTTTCAAGTATAAATTTAGCTTCATGGTGCTTTCACATGATTCCAAAATCTCAAATTGTGGGGAAAAGCCATTATAAAATGTTGCGGCCGACTGAGGAAGTGGAATATTTGACAGGTTTGATTTCCTTTTGTTCAGAACAAATGATTTTTCAATCACAGGTCTTGGTAGGAAAGGTACAACTTGGTGTTCTTCGGTTGTTTCAAAGGTACCAGGACTGGATTGTTTCACTAAATGATTTGAACCATCTAAATCAAAGCTCATATCAGATTGAGAACTTTGGGATTCGAATGATGTTGATCTAGGAACTTTTGACAAAGTCCCAAATGTAGTCTGCTCGAAGGGTTCGAGAATGTCTGAGACTGAATCCTTTACTGGCAAGTCCTTAAACTTTCCAGGAATATCTGAAAAACTTATTCCTCTCAAATCACCAATATCTGATGTTGACGGAGAAATATTCTGGCTGCCAGTGTCGTTACCTCTTAACAGACCATCAAAGTATGGATTCTCTCGGCCACGAATGTACGAATCCTGCGAACCAAAAGAGAAATGACAAACTGGTAGCAAATAGAATATCTCTGTGTCCAATTACTATCATCATTTTGGCCATCATTACCACTTTCTTAACGCCTGTTATACTCAAGTAACAGTACCACTCGCAATAAATTTTTTTTCTCTATGCAAGGTTGTAGATGCGAACAAACTTAGGCAGGCTGCTGAATGTACGAGAAAATGTGCAGCAGCAATGGATTTCCAAAAAGAACTTCATGTGACAAGGACACGAGGGGCAGAGAATTCATGGCTTAGATGTTGCCTCGGAAACTCTATCTCGATCTTGATCCTCTAGAAGCTAGTTTATGTACTAGCCTGGTATATGCATAGATAGGCCTATGGGCTATGAAATCTTGAACCAACTTTCAAAGCTTCTGAGCAAAATGAGTGCATGATATTCTTGGATGATAAAATCTCTAACCATAAGGTTAATGATTGCTTACAATTTGTTCACTTGAAAATTAAATCAACCTCAAAAAAGAGTCTCGAACAAAGTATTAAATTGTTAAATACTACTGTTCTGAACAAGACTCTAAATTACTAAAGGCAACTAATCTGATTTATGAAACTGATAAATACCCTGATAAGATTATTGCTGAATATTGAAAGGAATGATCATATGCTTGCCAGTATCTTCTTTTATATATATATATATATATATAACGATTAGGGTATCCTTAATCCAGCTTTCACATGCATTTGATTACTTGATTGTTACCTTGTAACAGAAGAAAAGAAGACAGCGAGAATAAAAGAACATGTATCTCTATAATTTATGTTATGAAAGTAAAGAAATTTTTTCCAGAACTATTTTAAAGACATTTATTTTATGTATTTGATTCTGTTTTTTTCAACCAAACAGTTTCTTATCTTTTTTTTAAATCTATCCATTATTTTCTAGGATGCTAACCAAATGCAAGTTGTCATCATGCCCCATGCCTCACATCGGTGGGCTATGAAGAATCACATTGAGACCGGGTCAATATCTAGCTATATATGCTTGTTCTGAACTTTTAGTCGCCAGCACTACTTCCTACTCTTGAATATTAACAGTCTTAACGATGAATTGATAAAGGAAAATAAAGGCAGACCAAGAAATGAGTAAAAAGGTTTAGACCAGCTGACCTGAGGCTTTGCTTTGGGAGGTCTCATGTTGGTGATGATGGCAATGGAGACTGAAGAGAAGAGACACAGTGAAGTGATGTTGTAGTAGTTTCGAGTGCTTTACTAGACGGCAAATTCCTAGAGAAAAACAGACAAACCTAGACAATACAGTGGTAATCTTTGTTAACATCACCATTACAGCAGTTCTTGCAATGTCCAAAACTGCAAAACCAAAGTCTTCTTCTTGTTTTGAATGTCTACAAGCTGCTAGATAAGTTACCCGGAATAGTTTTATATCTATAACCTATCATTTTTCTTTCTCTCTATATATATATATATATCAGAAAAAATTATTGCTTCATTTGGCTGTTTTTTTATCTCTTACATGGATTGATTTCAGTTATTAGAAGTTCTACAAATTGGAATCAATGGGGGTGCATGAACTCGGGGTTTGGTTAAGCATCCCCATATTTAATTTCACATTCTATTTTTTTTTTTAAAAAAAAAGAATCTAATATAATTCAAGAGTAAGGCATGGAGTCTGGTTTTTCATAGTGATAGTAAAAAAGTTGATAGATAAATCAACCTTAACGCTATTTAACGAAACCGTGCATGAGTTTTTCATCTAATATCAAAATAATTTTCCATTAATTTTAATTTTATATCAGATTTTAAATTTTAAATAAATCAATGTCATGTATCTATAGAAAGAGAAGGAAAAAAACAGCAATCTTCCTTAGAATTAAAACCCAGAACCAGACATTAATGATCATTAAGGTTAATTAATAACAAAAATCAAAGGTTATTAAAGAAACATCATCTGACATTTCTCGAACATGGGCTTCAACAACTTACTCCACATAATAATAGATATATATGATGTTGCCCGATGAACTGCTACTACTCATCTCATAGTTAGCAGTACTGTAGTACAAGATAAGATCATGCTACAAGGCAATCATGATGTTCATGAATTGTGACTTACTCATAATCATTGTCCGAAAAAGTTGTTTTCTTTTGAATTTCATCTTTTGACTAAAAAAATTAAGCTCTGGTTGATTGGCTTCTGGGATTAATTCTCTGTTGGCTACTTCATTGTCAAAAGCCACCTTCGGCCCTGTCCCATCATGCCAAATAAAGCTCATTAGACATGGAATTCTCCTCTATACTTTCTTGCTTCTTGATATAGACATCTAAACTGAAAAAGGCCATCTCTGTCAACCTTTTTTTTTTTTTCGAGGACAATGTACGAGTTTCATTTTTCTTGCCCATCATGTGCCCTTACCTTATAGCTGCTGTTAATTGCTGTAATTCCAAACCATCGACACGATATAGACGATCCATATTTATGATTAGATCCAGATTGAATGTGTTCATTTTTCTTGCCCATCATGTCGATGCTCTACGTTTTTTCCATGCTTAGTTTAGCGCCTGATTGGCACTGCTATAGCTTATGCATTTTAAAGAGGTATTTATATTATTTTTTATTTGAAAAAAATATTAAATTGATGTTTTTTTGATGTGTTTTTAAATAATTTTAATATGTTGATATTTAAAAAAATAATAAAAATATTATTTTATTATATTTTTAATTAAAATTACTTTTAACAAATATCATGTATCATATTATCAAACACTTAGAACCAAAATAATGATTTGACATATTAGAATGTCGGTGACTAAATTTCAAGGTTTATCACTTCAATTATTTCTGGCTTTCTTTTATCAAATTTCTGTTAATTATAAGTTGCTAAAATAAATCATCAAACTTTTTTAATTTCTTTTAACTATGATGCACAACTCTTGATCACATGGTTAAGTAACCACTAACAAAGTAGATAACAACTTGTAAAGTCAAAAATTAGATTTGATAAAACCTCAACTTAAAGGTAACTCTATATCTAATAACCAAAAGTATTAGAAAAAGACTTTAACACAAATGCCCCGTTTGTTTGCTGAAAAGTAATTTCCTTTTAGAAAGTGAATTATTTTCTTATATTTGGTAATGTAATGGAAAACACTTTTCAGTGTTTGGTTATGTCATGAAAAATGAGCTGAAAAATAACTTAATAATGTTTTATTTTTCTCAAGTTTATTACAATAATGAGGAACAAATCTTACAAATTAAAAAGTTGAATGAGAATGAAATTGAAAAAAAAATAATTTCATAAATTATCTCAAATAAAATAAATAATAATCAAAATAATAGAGATCAAATCTAAAAAAAAATGAAGAAATTAAAATAATAATAATTAACATTTCATAAATTATTTCAAATAAAATAAGTAACAATCAAAAGAATGAGGATCAAATTTGATAGATAAAAAATTTCAATAAAAAAATAATAATGGAAAAGCAAATAACAATTATAAAAATGAGGACCAAAATTAATATAAAAATTTAAGAGATGAAATTGAAAAATAAATATTCAAAACAAAATATATATAGCAATCAAAAGTTTGAAGACCAAATTTGATATAATCAGTAAATAATATGACATTTCTAAATTTTTCACAACTTCCGAAAAGTGTTTTCCGTCCAAATTTTTCAGGAAAACACTTTCCTGGAAACCAAGCCAAATTTTTCTTTGACTGGAAAGTGTTTTCCGTTGACCAACTTTTCTAATGGCAAACAAACACAGGAAAGTTTGGAAAGTGGTTTCCCGAAAACCACTTTCCGGGAAACAAACATGGCCAAGATAATCTTGTATCTAAAAAGCTTAAGTATATAAATGACATCACAAAGCCAGTTAAATATCTTCAATAAGTTAATGTACAATCTTTGTTCCTATAAAAAAAGATTATTTACCACAAACAACAAAAAAACTCACATTTAGTCTTCAACCGTTTGCTCAGATTTGTAACTCAAAAAAACATAATATAGTCTTCTTTAACTAACTCTAATGTATCCATTTTGGATTGCAAGCTAATGGATCTAAACTAGTAATCGACTAATATAAATTCAATAATTAAATAAACTCCTAAAGAATGTCTAATGAGCCAGAACAAACCCAAATTAAAAATAAGTATTCAACATTAAATAAATAAATAGAATAGAATAATAAAACAAAATCTTCAAACTAAAATTTCTCCATGTAGCTCAAATCTTTAATTTTTGTATATTTTTGGTAGATTTTAGTTCTGACTTCAAACATGATATTCTCTCCCATTTGGATGAATTACTAGGCCTACCATATATGATTGGAAAGCTTGAAATATTTAGTTTTCATTACAACTTGAATCACATGAAAATCTCACATGTAGATCCAGATATATCTCAAACAGTATACGAAGGTCTAGTCTGACAAATTTGACAAGATTCATCTAATAACTTCGGCTCTTTGAAAATAAGATGTTTTCAAACTCATTTTTAGATGAAAATTTACCATAATATAGTTTAATGTATCTGGTATCTCCCTGTAGAATTTTAGCTCGATTCAATATACGGTTTGAGAGATATGTCTGATCTCGTAAAATTGATCAACAGATATTTTAAGATCAAATTCAGACATAACTTGATTCGTATCAAATTATATATGTTATAATATCTTAATTTTGAATAATCAAGGGTGATGACTGTTAAGGGTCTATTTGGGAGTATGATAGAGGTTGCTTTTTAAAGTGTTTTCTTCTTTGAAATGCATCAAAATAATATTTTTAATTTTTAAAAATTTATTTTTCACATCAAAACAATTCAAAAACACTAAAAAAATAATTTAAACTAAATATAGTTAGAATGCAATGGTAAAAAAAATTTAAAGCTATGATAATAGGTTTTATGCATTAAAAAAACAGATGTAATTAACTTATTTGAAAGACTTAGATGGCAAGAAGAAGAATCATTTCGAAGATTTTGAGTCCGAATCATATCATTAGAAATCACGAGATCTGTTTACTTTTTAGTAAAATCACTGCTAAAATCATCTCGAAAACTATATATTTTAACTGTACGGACTCCTAAATTCATTTTCAATCACTTCAAACTGTGATCATTCCATTTTCTCTTCATCTTGTTCGAATAAAGCTATTTTTTTTCCTGGTCAAATAACTATTGATTTACACTCGAAGAAACATGCAACCTATCGGCCTGCCCCAGCTCTAGAAAATAAATATCTACAAATAATTCTGAGCATGTTCATTGAAAACATTCAAGTGACTATCAAACTTCAATATATTTATTTTAAAATTATAAAAAAACAAAAATAATAAAGATAAAAACATCAAAAATAAAAATTTATTTGATTGAAAAAACAAAAACAATCATACAAATAAACCGGTCTTTAAAATTTTATACTTTCAAAAGAAAATATAAGAAAACAAGTAAATATTTTTGTCTTGTCGACATTATTTTTATCTCTGTTATTTTAAAATAGTAATGAAATGATACCCAGCTTTTAGCTGCGAAGCATCGGGCTAAAAAAGATACTCCACTTGAAACCTTTTTAATTAAATTCTTCTATCTCTCACAGTATTTAATTTGTTTTTTCCTTTTCTTCTTTTTGACTAATTAATCTTGATTTGACGGCAACAAAATTATTTTTCTTGGCTAATCATGTTTAATGCCAAATTATTGTAGTCATTAAATTCAGCTTTGATAATTAATTAATACATGTTTTTTATACATAATTGTCTAAATTTCCAATCCCCCCATTTTTCTTCTTAGGTGCTGAGTACTGCTCATGTTTTTATCATGTCAGTTTGCAGCACTTACGTAGGTTTTATAGAAAATATTTGAAAGAATCTTAAGCCCAGGTATGCTTTGATATATTCTCGCGGTGTTTGTATGATATTGTAAAAGCTTTTACGCTAAGATTTAAAAAAAATAAAAAAAATATAAATTATAGTTTTTTATAATTAAGACTTTAAATGAGAATTTCTAATGAAATCTATATAAAATTATTGTATATATTAATTAATTAAATATTTTTAAAAACTGTGATATCAAAACACAATTTCAACCGCAACTCACTTCACTACAAAAAAATGTTATTAGTATCTTAAGCTAAAATATATATACTTATGATACATATTTTTTATGTGTTGAGATCAAAATAATTTTAATTATATTTTTAATAATATAGTTGAAAATAATTTTTATTTGAAAAGATAGTAAATTAATGTTTTGTGGAGTATTTTTCAATATCTTGTATTAGAGAATAATATAAATCATATCCTGTAACCTCACCTAACAGCTTAAGCTTTTGAGTTGAGATGGTTCTTTGACATGGTATCAGAGCCTTGATGACCAAGTGATCTCGAGTTCGAATCTCATCATCCCCATTTATTTGATAAAAAAATTAAGCACAAGGTAATGTGGGCATGTGCAAGTTTCAAGTCCAAAGAGCTTTCACTTGAGGGGGTGTGTTAGAAAATAATATAAATCATATCATGGAACCTCACCTAACAACTTAAACTTTTGGGTTGAGATGGTTCTTTGACATCTTGTATTAAAATTATTAAAAATCATCTAAAAACCAAAATGTTTTTGGAAATTATCTTAAAAGGCACCCAAATCATAGCACTAAATGACGCCTAAATTTGTAGCTATATATCCTTTAATTATGGCTCAATCAACTACTTTGTACAACGTGATTTATTAAATCAATTAAATGTTAGTGTTAGTGTTTACTAAAAGATTCTTTATCGTTTTTTTTTTTTTATATGTCAAAAAGTTTTCAATCTTTTTATAAGTTAATTTAATATTAAAATGATCATCAAACACACCCTTGAAACTTCGAAAAACATTACATTAAAAATACCCAGAGAAGCTCTGCCAGCATAATATGGACGCGGGTGCCTGTCTGCTACAAGCACAGAAAGATGATCAGTTGGGAACCACCCAAGGGTGTGGTATGATACGAATGGATCATTCGAATTTGTTCGGATTTAAAATTCGAGCAATCTCCTCACAATCTAAAAAAACCAGCCATGAATTCCTCTTTGACAATGGACCAGATTAAATGCAGTAAGATCAAGCTTATTATAGATAGAAAGAATTAACTCGAGTTAACTAATATTTATTCAAAACAATATAATTTTAAAATTTATTCTAAAAATTAAAAACATAAAACAACATTGTTTTTTTAAAAAAATATAGTTAAATTAGATTTTGATTGAATCACTATTTAATTTAAGTCAATTAGTTAAAAAAATAACGAATATTTACAAAGTCAATTCTCATCTATTTTATTTTAAAACTCGACTCGAGTCAAATCATGAATTATTAACAACTGTGTTAATCTACTCAGATATACCGGTTTGATAATTATCATGATGAATGTGGTAAGTTGGAGGTAATGTAAATCAAATCAAAATTTGACAATGATGTGATTAATTTGGAATTAATTCCAAACTAGTTCCAAATTATGAAGGACGGATTCAGAATTATGGAGGAGTGTTGTGGAAATACGAAGGAAGGATCCACAAATATCAAAAGGAAAGAAGACAATCAAGTGGGGGGACATTGTAGCCATCGTCAATCTTGGTTTTGATCTTTGACCTAGAATTAATAGATCATTCAAAAGCCCCTAGGAGGCTTGTCTAGCCACGTGATTGGCTTGTTCTTAAATTGACACTCGAGCAGTGATCTTGTAGAAACCTAAGAAAACGTTACAGATGCCTACCAGAGAGTTTCATATATAGTGTTAGAATAAGATACTAATATTTACACATGAACCATGTGTAAACACTATTAATAATTACTAATTGATACTGGGAAAAACAAATTAAAAAAAAATCATGTATCATCCCACTAGAACGTAATAAAAACCCCATCTTTTATTAAAAATAAAAGATATAATAGAATTTTTTTTTATTTTTTTAACATGATAATACGTTTCCAAACCATATGTAAACACTGTAAATGAACAATATAAATGTTTCCAATATGCAGTAGCTATCATGTTGCATTCCAAACGTGGAAGAATTTGAAATCAAAATTGAGATGTAACCTGCAAGGAGACCATCAATCTTTTTCCTCTAAAAGAAGGGTTTTAACTTGAGCATGCAGATTTTATCAGGAAAGAAACGGTGGCCACTCATGTAGTTCAGAACAAATTAAGGCAAAACAGGAACGAAAGTAGTACTACTGTGTAAGGATCAAGATGGTGCAGGTAGTAAGGTTTAGATTCAATGTCTCATTGATAGGCTTTGGTTGGCAAAAGGAATCCCGAAGTCCTGCATAGGGCACCCGACAAGCCTGGCTCCAGAAGGGAAAAGCATTCACCTTTACTTTAGAGTGAAAGGGAAAGGCAAAACCTATATAATCAAAGCATTTTGAGGCTGGCCATGGTTTTAAAAAGAAACCAAGTGTAAGTTTGATACAATAATAGCTCTTGTAATTACAGTTTGAAAGCAGAAATAAAGGTTTAAGAACGTTTATAAATTGTAATTTTTTTTATAACTAGCTAGAGTTTTCTGTGAGATTTATATAAAATTATAGCATATGTTAATTAATTAAATATTTTAAAAATTATAATTAGAGCTAAACACAGTGTTTTAATCGTACCCACCACGCTAGAACACACTAAACAAGTGTAAATCTATTGGGAAAACAAAGAAAGAGAAGGGGGGCCTGCCGGCCTGGGGTTTTCTTTTCACAGGGTAACTATCCCTGTGTGGAATCTCATGCCCATTTGTGGTAGGGGCTGTACTACTAGCTAATGACATGATTTGTTCTTTTTTGACTCCTTGTATAAAAATTTCCAAGAACTGTGTATCCCTCTGTTAATGATTCCATTTCCATTGTGTTGAATACTATTTATTATGTTCTAGTCACTTTAAATTTAAAAATTAGAACTATATAACAAAAAATGAAAAAAAATAAACAAAATTAAAAACATTTATAGGTTAAAAAATTTTAAAAAAAAATGTTGAGAACAAGTATAGTGAAAAAGGAATTGGGTTATCAAAAAAGAGAAATATAATCCCAAATCGATTTAATACATAAAATTTGTTGATTTCATTGGATCTCCAACTTAATTAGCCTCTTCCTTCAAATATTGAATAATCGACAAAATAATTATGTATTAATTGGTGAAAAAACATTCCAAATAGCCCTATCCTTTTCTTTTGAGTGGTTCTATTTAATTGCCAACTTATAATTCACCTTCCATTTTAAAAATTCTAAGTCTTAAAAGTCGTGAATGACTGAAGTTAATAAGTTTTTTGGAATTTAGAAGAATTTAATTAATAAGTTTTTTTATGCAGATCCTAAATGAATGAAGTATATTTCTTTAACCATTGGGTTAATTTTTTGGAGTTATGATTTAATTATTTTGATGAAGAAGATAAAAGGCAGTGAATGATGCATATGGGATCGGAAAACTTGATAAGAAGGCAAAATTGTGGATGAGGATATGAATATTTCCTTCATCTAAATTAAACTCTGTTTGTTTTGTTTTTACATTTTAAAAGTACTTTTAAAAAAAATTAAATTTTTTTTATTTTTTTTACTTCAAATTAATATTTTTTTATATTTTTATAACATTTCGATGCGTTGATTTCAAAAGTAATTTTAAAAAAATAAAAAATATTATTTTAATATATTTTTAAATAAAAATACTTTGAAAAACAACCATAACCACACTATTAAACATCCCTCTTAGATTATGTTTTCTTAATCATGTGTGTGTGGGGGAAAGAAACGGACAGGGAGGGGATGGATTTTTATGCCTTTCGGTTGATTTATATTTTACATTTTTGTTTGATTTTAATTAAAATATCGAGCTATTTCTTAACATTTTATTTGAGAAATCAGTTCGTTTTTGGTAATTCTCGCTATTTTTAAAAATAAAAATATGGGGAAATAAACTTACTATAATAATTATATTATATAAAACAAATCCATTGAGCTGTCACCTCGAAGGTTGAGACAAGCATATCATACACTTAGAAAACCACCATAGGTCAAATATAAAAAGCCATGCCATGCTCTACCTAAACCCATATAGGTGGAATTTTGTATGTTAAGCAAGAAGAAGCCTGTGAGAAGACTTACAAAAAAAAGTTTTTTTTAAGAAAAAACAAAGGAAGAAAAGGTTCCTGCAGTGGTTCGGTGCCGATCGATGGTGGCTATAGTGTGAATGTGTACGTAAAAAAAAAATGCTTTCATTAGAATTCACTATTGAGATTTTAATTTTTTTTAAAAAAATATCTGTTGATGGTGGATTTATGGCATTATATATGGGAGGCATTTTTTCTCATATGGTAAGAAAACTCTGCCCTTCACTCCTTGCTATAGCTTTCTATACAAAGAAGAAGCCTTCGACGTTCACCCCCTTTATCTGGGTTTGCTCTTCTCTATATATCTCTCTAGTCTTTCACAAGATTTGTGTCCCTCAATGGAAGCAAGAACAGAATTCGAAAGAGAAGGGAGATGCATCGAAGAAGGAGGTGAAATGGGTTATGCCTGGCTCCCTGTATGCCACAGCAAAGACCAATCTCTTCTGTCTTAGATTGGCTGCTGCCGGTGGCGTGCAAGGAGCCAAGCATACTCTCTCCTTTCTATCTCTATGTGAGCCTGTGTTGGTCATCATCACTTTATTCTTTGCATGTGCATATCGAGTCTAGCTAGAGAGCTAACACACTGCTTGCATTAAATTAAATGGAAGAATTATTTCTTAATTAAAGGAATTGTGCTAGCTAGCTTAGAGCAGAGAAGTTGTTCCGTTCTTGCAACAAAGAATTATTTTATGTTTTTTTAAAGTTCTTGTACTCTCGAATTTAGAATACCATATTTGCACGCATTCATTAGGCTCAACAAGCAACGATTGATAAACTTATTTCTAGCAGTTATCGCTTGAGATAATACCAAGTTATTTTCCAAATAAATTGAATATTATCACCCGCATTGAGCAAGCTTTTTCTTTTTCTTTTTGCGTGTGTGAGAGTATATTTCTTGATTTGATCTAATTGGAGGAGCAATGTGCATGTACTTGCTTGCTGGTAGCGTTTTTCTTCTTCAGGTTTCAGCTTTATGAGCTTGATCACCAGAATCAGTGGAGGATTATATATATTAATGGCGTGGCCTCTCTTCTTGCAAGGAAAACCCCCCATAAACTTCTGATTCGATTCCCACTTGGCTACCAATCTATGTAGCAGAGAAGCTTAAGGGCCATGCTGTGATCAAGAACTACCTTCTCATGGAGAAGACAGAACATCATTGCAATTTGCCAGCGATCAATGATTTCACTCCTCCGTTGTGGGCTTGTGGTTTAAGATAATGTTGCCTTGTTTTTCCTGAACTACGTACGTACATTGCCTTCTCTTTCTTGTGTCTGTGTGCTAATTTGTTGGCTCACATAAATT
>Ga0307515_10001876_pt1 | contig 46792 bp, 43 predicted proteins | sample 17_EM_MG_FD_194513 | JGI IMG/M metagenome (GOLD analysis project Ga0307515, IMG submission 194513) | Populus trichocarpa ectomycorrhiza microbial communities from riparian zone in the Pacific Northwest, United States - 17_EM | ecosystem: Host-associated > Plants > Roots > Unclassified | place... | reverse complement strand
AAGGAACTGCTGAAGCATGGGCTCAAGGCGGTGAAGGACTCGGCCAAAAAGAACAAGGACGGGACGCCCAAGGATTCCGGCAAGAAGAAGGATCCGCTCAAGGCACTGTTCGGCGGCGGAGAGGATTGAGGCACCGATGGCCCCGCGCGAACCGGGCACCCCTATGAGATGACAACGATCTCGAGTTCCTGATCGCCGGCACTGACGACATCGCCGACCGCCTTGCCCATCAGGCTGCGCGCTACCGGGGAGACGAAGGAGATCGATCCCGCCTTGGGATCGGCTTCGTCCTCGCCCACAATGCGATAGGTCTGCACGCGCCCATCGTCGCGGCTGAAGGTCACCGTGCTGCCGAAGGCAACGACATCGGATGACGCCGGGTCGGGCATGACCTGGGCGCTTCGCACCCGCTCAGCGAAATAGCGTGCATCCCGCAGCGGCAGCGCCCTCTCGCGGCGCCTCTCATTGACGTCTTCGATCGCACCAGCCGCCTCATAGGCAGTGCGCGCCTGGGCGAGCGCCAGTTCCAGCGCCTTCAACCCCGCTTCCGTGACCAGGTTCGGATGCGGTGATATCGGGCGGTCCGGCAGCACGGTCTCCGACGCGGTCTCGGAACTTTCTTCCTTGGTGAAGGCAACACTCACGCTCGAACTCCATATCAATGCGAACAGCGCACAGGTCGGGTGCCCGCGCGCTGCCGGAATGTGAATATAGGACGACAAGAGGCGAACCGCTACTGCCCAACGAGCGCGGCGTGTCGATGTCCCGGTGAACCATTTTCATCGCCGGGCGTTCACTTGCCGATCGGAAACGAACTGGATGCCGACGTGCTGGACGCGCAAAAAACCAAGCATCGGATGTGCAACGTGGACGGGGTAAACCTGTTCTATCGGGAGGCGGGACGACACGACGCACCCGGCATCCTGCTGCTCCATGGTCAGCCCAGCTCATCATATAGCTTTCGCGACGTCATGGGCCCCCTGGCCGAGGTGGCGCGGGTGGTCGCACCCGATCTGCCCGGATTCGGCTTCACGGAGGCGCGCGGCGATTACGAGTACACGTTCGAGGCCATGGCGCGGACGATCGACGCCTTGACGCGGAAGATCGGGCTCGAGCGGTTCTTCCTCTATATCCACGACTTCGGGGCGCCTGTCGCCTACTCGCTGGCGCTCGCACGTCCCGATCGTGTGCTGGGACTGATCATCCAGAACGGCAATGCCCATGAAGAGGGCCTCGGCCCGGACTGGGACGCCAACAAAGCCTACTGGGCGGATCCTACTCCGGAAAACCGCATGAAACTTCCGGAATGGCTGAACTTCGAGGGGGTGCGGCGTACCTATGTCGGCGACATACCGGATCGGCTCAAGCCGCGGTTCGCGCCCGAGGGCTGGCATCTCGACTGGGAACGGATGAGCCGCCCGGGGCTCGTCGAGATACAGTTCCGCATCTTCGCCGACTATGGCCGCTATGTCGCGCGCTTCCCGGAGATCTCGGCCTATCATCGCCACCATCAACCGCCCGCACTGATGCTTTGGGGGCGGCACGATCCGTATTTCGAAATCGAAGAAGTGCTCGCCTATGCCAGAGAACTCGACCGATTGGACATGCACGTCTATGACGCCGCGCATCTCCTGCTGGAGACGCATCATCAGGAATGTGCTGCCCTGATGTGCGAGTTCATCGTGAATTCACAGAGCGGCTGACACAGGCGGTGTCGCGCCTAGAATTCCTGCCAATTGCCTTGCGTGGCGGAAGCGGCGGCCGTGCCAGTGGCCTTTCTCGGCGCCGACGGCCGATATGCCGGCTCCGCCATCGCCCGTGCCACCTGCCTGAGCGCGGTCGGCAGCTTCGATTGGGCGCCATCGAGCTTGAACTGTTCGACGAGGCCCCTGAGCTTGGCAGATTCCATCGCGAGGGTCGCCGAAGCCGCGGTCGTCTCTTCGACCATGGCGGCGTTCTTCTGCGTCGTCTGGTCCATGGAATTCACTGCCTGGTTGACTTCCGACAGGCCGGTCGACTGCTCACGCGCCGCAGTGGCGATGGAATCCATGTGAATATTGATGCCGGCGATCTGCTCGCCGATCGTCTTGAGCGAAACGCCGGTCTCGCGCACCAGCTTCACGCCGCCTGCGACCTCGGTCGAGGAATTGTGGATCAGCCCCTTGATCTCCTTGGCCGCCTGCGCCGAGCGCTGGGCCAGCTCGCGCACTTCCTGCGCCACCACGGCGAAACCCTTGCCAGCGTCGCCTGCGCGCGCCGCCTCGACACCTGCGTTGAGCGCGAGAAGGTTGGTCTGGAACGCGATCTCGTCGATCACGCCGATGATGTTGGAGATCTGTTGCGAGGCGGTTTCGATGCGTTGCATCGCCTCCTCGGCCTGAGACACGACCTCGACGGATTTCGAGGCGCTGTGGTTCGCGTCCGTCGCCGCCGAGCGGGCCTCCTCTGTGCGCTTGCTGGAACTGCTCACGTTGGCGGTGATCTGCTCAAGGGCGGCGGCGGTCTCTTCGAGCGATGCCGCCTGCTGTTCCGTCCGCACGGAGAGGTCGCCGGCACCGGCGGAGATTTCCCTCGTACCGTCATCGATTGCGGCGATACCGACCGAGATGGCGCTCAGCGTGTCGCCCAGTTGCTTGATCGAGACATTGAAATCCTGCCGCAGCGCCTCGAATTCGGGGGCGAAAGCCTGATCCAACTGGAAGGAAAGATCGCCGGAGGCGAGCCGCTGCAAACCTGCGGCCAGCCCCGATGTCGCGATCCTCAGGCGGTCGGCGGCCTCGGCCTCGATCCGCTCCTGGGTGGCGATGCGGTCGATCTCAGACTGACGGCGCTGGTCCTCTGCCTGTTGCTCCAGGGCTTTCTTGCCAATCGCGGCCTGGCGGAAGACTTCCACGGATTTGGCCATGGTGCCGATTTCGTCCGTGCGGCCTTTGCCCGTCGATTCGATGCCGGTGTCGCCGCCGGCAAGCCGCTCCATGTCGTTCGAAAGCGTGAGGATGGGCTTGGTGACCGTCCTGCGCGTCAGGAGGTAAAGCCCGATCGAGAATACGGCAGCGACGGCGAACAAGGCTGCGAGCAACATGTCCATGGCCTCCTCCACACTGCCGTTCTCTTTTACCGCATTCTCCGCGACGACGCCGATCTGGTCGCCCGCCCGCTCCATCGCGGTTTCCAGCTTCGAGAACTGCGCCATGAAATCGGGCAAGGCCTTCAAGGCATCGGCCGGTTTTCCACCTGCGAGACCGACCATCTTGGTCGCGCTGTCGACATAGATCGTCAATGGGCCGTCGAGATCGGCAAGCACCTTTTGCGTCACCGGATCGGCGGCGAGCGCCTTGTTGGCCGTGACCATCTCATTGAAATTCGCCTTGTGTTCCGCCAGGTCCGCCTTGACGGCATCCATGGAAACACCCGTGGCGGGATCTGATGCCAGGATCGCCGCGAGCACATCCGCCCTGAGCGCATCATGCATCATGTCCGCCTGCATGTGGTTTCTCAGAATCTCGGCCGAAAGGCTCACGTCGCCGGCGTTCTTCGCCAGAACATGGGCGGACCACATGCCCACCCCCGTGATGCCGCCGGCCAGCGCGAAGATCGCCACGCTTGCAAATGTCACTTTATGCTGAATCGACGCCATGGAATGAATCTCGCTCCGGAAAAGACTTATTGGAGCTTATTCGGATATGCTTAACCAACGGTCAATTTGACGATTGTTAAGGGAGTTTTTCGGGATTGGGTGGGGTGATCCGTGCGGATCAGCGTGCGTCTGCGCTGGCGCTTACTTGTCGAGGATCTTCTCCAACGCATCCTTCGTCGCCTCGGTCAGCTGCCCATCGATCGGTCCATCATAATCGCCCCGCTGTTTGAGGCGGGTCTGGACCTCGCGCCAGAAGTCAGGCGTCCATTCGAACTCGTATACCGCATCCCTGTTGTAGGCGTCATCGCCCTTGTTGCCGAGCTCGAATGCCTTGAAGACATAGTCGGCGGCGAGCGCGTGATCGACGTCGATTGCCTTACCCTGATCGGCGAACTCGGCGATGTTGATATGCGAGAGCGCATTGCCCTTCGCTTCCGCCTTGCGGAACCATTCCATGGCCTTGTCCAGGTCGCGGGGAACGGCATTGCCGTTTGAATAGAAGACGCCGATATTGTTCATCGCCATCGCCTGGCCCTTGTCGGCGGCGATGCGATACCATTTGAGCGCTTCGGCATAATCGATCGGCGTCCCCTCGCCCTTCTCATAGGCAAAACCAACGTCGACGGCGGCATCCGGATCGCCCAGTTCGTGCGCTTTGCGAAACCACTCAAGCGATTTTACCGGATCCTTGGCGACACCCGACCCATTGCCGTACCAGCGGCCTGCATTATAGGCGGCGTAGGATATATTGTGCTCGGCGGCTTCCATGTTGATCGCAAAAGCCTTTTCGAGATCGACGGGCCTGCCGTCGCCATAAAAATACATCTCGCCAATGCTGGCTTTCGCCAGCCAGTAACCGGCATCGGCGGCAATGGTGAACTCAGCCAGAGCCTGGTCGAATTTCCCGCCCTTCCAGTATCCCCGCCCGAGCTGCAGGTGATAGCGCGCCACATCCGGCTGCGCGGCAACCGCCTCCGAGCAGGCCCTGATCGCCGCATCGGAATCGATGTCGTCGAACTTGGGCGGTTTTAAATCTGGCGAATTGGTCTTGTCGTAAGGATTTGCAGCAAGCGCATCGCATTTCTCGGCGGCGGACTGGGCTTGAGCCGTCTCGCCAAGTAGGAATGACAGGGTGGTGGCGAGCAGGATCGCAAGAATATTTGTACGCATGCCGGAATTCCCCTCCCTGGGATTGTGAGGAGGAGATTAGACTTGGGGAGTACTGGTGGTCAACTGTGTTGGGGGTGGGGAAATACGGTGACGGTGCGGCGAGTTTACCTCGCCCTTTGTGGGAGAGGATAGTAAGTCCCCGAGAGGCGAAGCCGATTGGCTGGACGAACTTGGTGAGGCGCGCGCAACGCGACCTCACCTCGTTCGTTATCACAGCAATCTGCTATTTACGTCCAAAATCCATTTCGAAACCGCTAGTCTCTCGCCGTTTCAGAATATCCGTCAGCTTGTCAAAATTCTCATAAATAACGCCCGCGTTCCTCAATGCGGAGCAGGCGTCTTCTAAGCCGATCGTTACGACTTCATCCGTATCCCCGTTCCTTGCAAACTTAAAAAGTGAAGACGCCATCTCATGTACTACGGCCCAATTAATCACGTCGTCGATTGTTCGGTGTTCATATGTAGTCCACTCGCCGCCGATCGATGTGAGCTTATGATCACCGACCGTGGCCCGACGCGAATGTAGAATTTGATAGCAAGCCATTATTTTGGCAAGCCGTCGCGAAACGATATCCGGCGAGAATTCAATACATTCCTTGACAATTCCGATTATACTTGCGTCGAGAGACTGGAATTCGGCTGCGTCACTTCCGTCGTAAATTGCATCTGAATGGAAATGTCTGCGGATATTATTACGGCTGACATCCGCAATGTTGGCGAGTGCCAGAGGCAAAACCGACCGAGCGGCAGCCAATTTGCTTTCATTGCGAGCTTGTTCAATCTCGAGGTTGCTTTGAATTTGCTGGCGAACTCCATGCAAGGCGAACCAACCGCCCAACAATGCTGCCATCGTCGCAAACATCTCTGCCACGACATTCACGTTAGATTCAGCCACATGGAGCGCGATCCAAACAAACGCGACGAATCCGATGGCGCCCACCATCACGCCTACCGCGAGACCCTCAGAGAATTCGCTACCCTTTTTCACTTACTTCTCCAAAAAATGGCCCGGTCGTGCCGGGCCATTTCATGTCAATCCAAATTCCTATCAGCTGCACCCGCTCGTAGCACCACACGTGTTGCACTTCTCGCACGTGCCATTCCGCACCATCGTGAAATTCTGGCACTCGCCGCACATATTCCCCGTATAGCCCTGCGCCAGGGCCTGCGCCCGCCGCTCGGCGGCCAGCGTCTTGGCATCCGCCTTGGCGCTTGCTGCATCCGCCGCGGCCTTGTCGGAGAAGAGGCCGGTGTCGGTGGAGGGTTCGACGACTTCCTCGTATTCCAGCTCCTCGGCGATTTCGGCCTGGCGTTGCTCGTAATCGCGGCGGAAGGCCGTGATTTCGGTGACGGTGGGCTCGATGTCGAGCTTGCGGGCCGTGTTGCCACCAAAGGCGGCTGAGATCACGGAGGCGCCGAGAGCACCGCGGGCGCCCTCGCCGGCCGAACCCTTGGGTTCGCCCGATGCCATGCCGCCCGAGACCAGTGTCGGCTTGTGGCCGCGCGTCCAGCCGGTCGAGATCAGGTTGGTCTTGCCCTCGGAAATGCCCTTGCCGAGCGCCGTATTGGAAAAATCGGACGTATCGACATGGGCGAGATCGTGGCGGCCGAGATAGGACACGGCGAGTTCGCGGAACACGTAGTCGAGGATCGACGTGGCGTTCTTGATCGCGTCATTGCCCTGCACGATGCCGGCCGGCTCGAACTTGGTGAAGGTGAAGGCCTCGACATATTCCTCGAGCGGCACGCCATATTGCAGGCCGAGCGAGATGGCGATGGCGAAATTGTTCATCATCGCACGGAAGGCGGCGCCTTCCTTGTGCATGTCGATGAAGATCTCGCCGATGCGGCCATCGCCGAATTCGCCGGTGCGGAGATAGACCTTGTGGCCGCCGACGACCGCCTTCTGGGTATAGCCCTGACGGCGGTTCGGCAGTTTTTCGCGCTCGCGCGTGATCCGTTCGATGATCCGCTCGACGATCTTCTCGGTGACGGTGACGGCCTGGGCCGCTGCCGGTGCCGCGATGAAGTCTTCCATCGCATCCTCATCCTCTTCGTCCTCGATCAGCGAGGCGTTGAGCGGCTGGGAGAGCTTGGAGCCGTCGCGATAGAGCGCGTTGGCCTTGAGGCCGAGCTTCCAGGACAGCATGTAGGCGTTCTTGCAATCCTCGACGGTGGCGTCGTTGGCCATGTTGATGGTCTTGGAAATCGCGCCCGAAATGAACGGCTGGGCTGCCGCCATCATGCGGATATGGCTTTCGACCGAGAGATAGCGCTTGCCGATCTTGCCGCAGGGATTGGCGCAATCGAAGACCGCGAGATGCTCCTTCTTGAGGAACGGCGCGCCTTCGAGCGTCATCGCACCGCAGACATGGATGTTGGCGGCCTCGATCTCCTTCCTGGAGAAACCGAGATGGTCGAGCAGGTTGAAGTCGATGGCGTTCATCTGCTCGGTGGTTACACCCAGCGAACCGAGAAATTCGGCTCCGAGCGTCCACTGGTTGAACACGAACTTGATGTCGAAGGCGCTCTTCAGCGCGCCGTTGACCGCTTCGATCTTGTCATCCGGAAAACCCTTGGCCTTCAGCGAGCCGGGATTGATTGATGGAGCCTGGTTGAAATTGCCATGACCGACGGCATAGGCCTCGATCTCGGCGATCTGGCTCTCGGAATAGCCAAGCGTGCGCAGCGCTTCCGGAACGGCACCGTTGATGATCTTGAAATAGCCGCCGCCGGCGAGCTTCTTGAACTTGACCAGCGCGAAATCGGGCTCGATGCCGGTCGTGTCGCAATCCATGACCAGGCCGATCGTGCCGGTGGGCGCGATGACCGAGACCTGAGCATTGCGGTAGCCGTGCTTTTCGCCGAGTTCCAGCGCCAGATCCCAAGCAGCCGTGGCGTGCTTGATCAGGTCCTGGTCGGGGCTGTCGGCATGGATCAGCGCCACCGGGGTGACCGAGAGCTGCTCATAGCCCGACTTGGTGCCGTGGGCGGCGCGGCGATGGTTGCGGATGACGCGCAGCATGTTCTCGCGGTTCGGCTCGTACATCGGGAATGTGCCGAGTTCGCCGGCCATTTCCGCCGAGGTCGCATAGCAGACGCCGGTCATGATGGCGGTGAGCGCACCAGCGATGGCGCGGCCCTCGTCCGAATCGTAGGGAATGCCGGTCGACATCAAGAGACCGCCGATATTGGCGTAGCCGAGGCCGAGCGTGCGGTATTCATAGGAGAGTTCGGCGATCCGCCTGGACGGGAACTGCGCCATCATGACGGAGATTTCGAGCACGATGGTCCAGAGACGGACGGCGTGTTCGTATTCCGGGATGTTGATGCGCGCGGTCGCCGGGTCCTTGAACTGCATGAGGTTGAGCGACGCCAGATTGCAGGCGGTGTCGTCGAGGAACATATATTCCGAGCACGGATTGGAGGCGCGGATCGGGCCGGCCGCCGGGCTGGTGTGCCAGTCGTTCATGGTCGTGTTGAAATGCAGGCCCGGATCGGCCGATGCCCAGGCGGCGTAGGAGATCGACTCCCAGAGATCGCGGGCCTTCAGCGTCTTGACGACCTTGCCGTCCTTGCGGGCGGTCAGGTTCCAGCTGTCGTCGCGCTCGACGGCGCGCAGGAAGTCATCCTTGATCGACACGGAATTGTTGGAATTCTGGCCGGCGACGGTGAGATAGGCTTCGCTATCCCAATCCGTGTCGTAGGTCTTGAATTCCATGTCGGTATAGCCCTGGCGGGCGAACTGGATAACGCGGCCGATATAGTTCTCCGGCACCATCGAGGCCTTGGCGGCCTTGATCTCGCGCTTGAGGGCAGGATTCATCTTCGGATCGAAGCAATCACCATCGGAGCCTTCGCAATTGACGCAGGCCTTCATGATCGCCTTCAGATGCTTGGCGACGATCTTCGAGCCGGTCACCAGGGCTGCGACCTTCTGCTCTTCCTTGACCTTCCAGTTGATATAGGCCTCGATATCGGGATGGTCGATGTCGACCACGACCATCTTGGCGGCACGCCGCGTCGTGCCACCCGACTTGATGGCGCCGGCAGCGCGGTCGCCGATCTTGAGGAAGCTCATCAGGCCGGACGAACGGCCGCCGCCGGAGAGCTTTTCGCCCTCGCCGCGCAGATAGGAGAAGTTGGAGCCGGTGCCGGAGCCATACTTGAACAAGCGCGCCTCGCGGACCCAGAGGTCCATGATGCCACCCTCGTTGACGAGGTCGTCCTCGACCGACTGGATGAAGCAGGCATGCGGCTGCGGATGCTCATAGGCCGACTTCGACTTGACGAGCTTGCCGGTGAAGGGATCGACATAGAAATGGCCCTGGCCGGGGCCGTCGATGCCGTAAGCCCAATGAAGACCAGTGTTGAACCATTGCGGCGAATTCGGCGCGACGCGCTGGGTGGCAAGCATATAGGCGAGTTCATCGCGAAACGTGAGCGCATCTTCCTCGGACGAGAAGTAACCGCCCTTCCAGCCCCAATAGGTCCAGGTGCCGGCGAGACGGTCGAAGACCTGGCGGGCGTCGATTTCGGAACCGGACTGCTCGTCCTTGGGCAGCTTGGCGAGCGCCTCCTTATCGGGCTCGGAGCGCCACAGCCACGAGGGAACGTTGTTCTCCTCGACGCGTCTGAGGTGAGTGGGTACACCGGCCTTGCGGAAATACTTCTGGGCGAGGATATCGGCGGCCACCTGGCTGAACTGTTCCGGCACCTGGATATCGGCCAGGCGGAACACGATCGACCCGTCCGGATTGCGGATTTCGCTGGTCGCGGTGCGGAACGCAACGCTGTCATAGGCCGACTTGCCGGCTTCCGTGAATTTCCGTTCTATGCGCATCTCTTCAACCCCTAGCCTTGGTCGCGCCTTTGAAAAGGCGCATGAATTCCCGTTCTGGAATACGCGGGTTTTGATGACCTTGCGTACCAGCTGCCTTGATTTCAAAATGTGGAGAGGTGATTCCCCTACCCCTGCATCTTGTGGCATTGTTGGCCGCAAACACTAAATATAGTATTAACGGCCCATTAATGCCAGTCTTTTGTCCGTCATGGGGCAAAAAAATCCGCGCGTTCTAACTCGTCGCCAAGGCATGGAAATGCCCTGGGCTGACGCCCCTTGATGACACGCTGATTTTTTAAATGTGGACCAGGCCTCGTTACAATCCGATCCTGTCGCCGCCGCAACGAGGATCATTAAGCGCGTGGCAGCCGATTCCGTCAAGGGCTGGTTCGTGACGAAATTATTAACACCACATCTAGTATCAACAGGATGTGGAAAACAGGGAAATCCTGCAAGTGACCGAAATGCTTGCATTTCTCGATGACGAGGTAAGGTCGTCCCAAGCCCGAGTCATTAAAATCCTCTTGAAATTATTTATTTTTCCGAGCGAAAGGCAGATCGCCTGTAAAAATTCAGGGCTTTATGCCAGCGGCGCGCCGAAGTGATTCGTTGTGGCATTCAAGCGGCTGCAATCGCTACATCTTGTGTTCGGGCACTCAAATGTCACCCGCAAGATGTAATAGAAAGGAAGTTGTGGGCAGGCGAAAACCCATGGGGTGCCGCCTACCCTTATATTGACGCAATCGTGCTCAGAGCTGGTCGAGATTGACGCCGATGGTGACGGCGCCGATCGGCTTGCCGGCCTCATCGACGATGGTCATCGACGCCTGGCTCTGCAGCATCTGGGTGGACTCGTCCTTCTCGGCCACATCGACGAACAGCGCACCGGCGCCCGCGCCGAACGACTTGGTGAACTTGTCCTCGTCGCCCTGCCAGAAGTCCGAGGTGATGTCGCTCTGGCCGACATTCAGGCCCTTGGCATCGGTCACGAATATCTCGGTGATGGCGCCGCCGGATGCTTCCTGCTTGGCCTTGAGGAAGGCCGAGACCGGATTGGCCAGCACGGCATCGATCGTCGGATGGCTGTCGGCTTCCACCTCGGCGCGCCATTTCTGGTCGAGCGCCTCGACGCCGGCCTGGTCGAGCGCGGCATTGGCGGCGTTCTGCGCCTTGATAGCGGCGACGATCGCGGGATCGGACAACCAGGGCTTCACATTCGCATTGACATATTCAGTGACGGGGCCGACATGGGCCTCTTCACCCATCGCCGGCATGGCGATGGCAAGCGCAAGCACGGCGACTGCACCCAGCAGGTATTTCTTCATGGCATGTTCCCTCTTGTATCGGCTCCCCTTGAGCCGTTGAACGCGCCAAAACGACTTGGCGCGGATTGCTTAGAATTCTTCCCAGTTCTGCGACTGTGTCGCGGCGGACTGGCCACTCGCGACGGCGCGGATAACCGAAGCCGTCGCCTGGGTCCGGCGGGCCGGTGTGGCGACGGGCTTGACCTGCGGGCGGAGCGGTTGGACGACGGACGTCCGGACGGACGCCGCACCAGCAGAGCCATCGAACTGGAAATCGCCCAGCGCCGCCTTGAGCTGATTGCTCTGGGTCTGCAGTTCCTGGCAGGCGGCATTGGTCTCCTCGACCATGGCGGCATTCTGCTGGGTGGATTGATCCATCTGGCGGATGGCGTTGTTGACCTCGCTGAGGCCCATCGCCTGCTCCTTCGACGACGAGACGATGGACGCGATGCTGTCATGGATCTCGTTGACCTGGGTCTCTATCGACAGCAGCGAATTGCCCATGGAATTGACCAGCGATACGCCCGAGCCGACCTCAAGGCCGGATGCCGAGACGAGTTGCTTGATCTCCTTGGCGGCACTTGCCGAGCGCTGGGCGAGTTCACGCACTTCCTGCGCCACGACGGCAAAGCCCCTGCCCGCGTCACCCGCTCGCGCCGCCTCGACGCCGGCGTTGAGCGCCAGAAGATTGGTCTGGAACGCGATCTCGTCGATTACGCCGATGATCTTGCCGATCTGGCTCGAGGAATTCTGGATGCGGTCCATGGCCGAGACCGCATCGCGGACGATCTCCGCCGCGCCATGGGCGTTCTGCTTGGTGGAAAGGACCAGCCTTGAGGCCTGATCGGCTTTTTCGGAGGCGAGCGTCACCGTGCTGGTAATCTCTTCGAGCGCGGCGGCGGTTTCCTCAAGAGAGGCGGCCTGTATTTCCGTGCGCTTGGCAAGCTGATCGGCGGAACTTGCAATATCCGCGGCACCCCCATCGAGCGCGAAAGCGGTCTCTGAAATGCCAGAAAGCGTTTTGGCAACGGCTGCGACCATCGTGTTGAAATCGCGACGGAGTTTTTCGAAATCGGGATCGATGTCATCGAGGCGCGCCGAAAAATCGCCGCTAGCCAGCTTTTCCAACGAAGCGCCGAGAGCCGACATCGCCTTGGCCTGGGCTTCGGCACTTTCCCGCGCCTGTTCGGCAAAGCGCGCACGCTCGCCATCCATTTCCAACTGGCGCTGGTGAGCGGCATGCTCCTGCGCGGCCTTTTCCTTGATCGAGGTGATTGATCCATCGAGTGCACGGGCAATCACGCCAACGGCATCGGAACGCTCAAGCATCGGCACTTCAGAGACGAGATCGCCGTCCTGCATGGCCGAGATGCGGCCCGCGAGCCGTCCAAGCGGTTTTCCCGCGAACTGGCGCATGGCGATCAGGAACGCCGCGATAACGAAGGCGATGACCAGGGCCTGCTTGGCCGCAAACAGCACTGCCTGATTGCGTGCCGCATCCACCACCGATGTGGACGACCAACTTGCGGCCACGTAACCAATGCGCTTGCCTGCTTTGTCGAGGCCAAGCGGCGACACAACCAGAACTTCGCCTGGCTTGGATTTATCGACGACGGCGTTTTCGGGATTCTGGCTGAAGATCGCTTGCGCCCGCTGATCGTGATCGGCCCCGGCTTCCTTTGAGCCAGCCCAGGCATCAGCGGCTTCCAGCTTGGCGTTGACGGCCAGGAACGCAACAAGCCCGAGAGTCGGATCCTTGCGATAAAGCGCGTAGGCCTCCTGGATGACGGACGCCTTCTTCCACTTGACCGCGCCCTCGGCCGTGGCGCCGATCTGCTGGGTGGCCTTGCTCCAGTCCTTTTCAGCCCGTTCCATCGAGGCCGACAAATCCGCGGACCACGACAGCCAAGTCGTAACGGCAAGACCAGTAAGATTGGCCGCCACGATAACGACTGCAACTTTAGCTGTAAGCGAGAGTTTGGAAAACACGCTAGACGTCATAAATCCCCCACGGATTTTCGACTGTCCCAAAACAGTCATCACGTAAAATAGGGCGATCGGGCTTAATCTGGCGTTAAATACACGCGCGAGACTTCGCACGCCGGAAGGAATATGCGAAAAAACTGAATAAAACCCAGTCAGAAACACGCATAGCGAATAGCGTCGTCAAAAATAACAACTTTTGCGTGATTTTCCGGTGTAACGATCAACTGCGGCGGTCCTTGGCGATCGGCTCCTGATAGGTGAAGCCCATGTCCCAGGGGAAATAGATCCGGGTATCCTGCGACACTTCAGTGACGAATGTGTCGATCATCGGCACGCCCTTGGGCTTGGCGTAGACGGCGGCGAAATGTGCGTTCGGCAGCATTGCGCGCACCTGGGCCGCGGTCTTGCCGGTATCGGTCAGGTCGTCGACCACGAGAAGCCCCTCGCCCCCATCCTTCATGAGTTCCGGCGAAATCGGCTTGAGAACCGCCATCTCTCCCTGATTGAGGTAATCATGATAAGAGGCGACGCAGACGGTCTCGATCAGGCGGATGTTGAGTTCGCGCGAGATGATCGCAGCCGGGACCAGCCCGCCGCGCGTGATGCAGACCATGCCCGTGAAATTGCGATCGAGGCCAGCAAGCCGCCAGGCCAGCGCCCGCGCATCGCGATGGAACTGGTCCCAAGACACGGGAAATGCTTTTTCAGGAAGGGACATGGCAGCGGGTTCTCGCATATCGGATGATTCCGGAAAGCCATTATGAGATTGCCGCCATCCGCGTAAAGCGCAAAAGAAGCGCGCGACCGGTAAGCCGCGAGCTATCCACACAGATCGGGCGCGAATATCCGGCTAGCGCGACATCAGCACCGGCACCGTCATCGATTCCAGCAGCACATGAGTGACGCCGCCGAAGATGCGCTCCATGATGCGCGACGTGCCATAGGCGCCCATGATCATCAGGTCGGCGCCGAAATCGCTGCAACGGTTTTCGAGGACCGCCGATATCGGCAGGCTTTCCTTCGCCTGGGATCGGGTCGTGACATTGAGCCCATGGCGTGCCAGCGACGCTGCAATCGCGGCACTGGCCATATCGCCGGGTTGGCCGTCACGATCCTTGGGTTCGACGCAGAGGATCTCGATATCGGTCGCCTTTTTCAGAAGCGGCAGCGCATCGAAGACCGAGCGGGTCGCGCCCCGCGAACCATCCCAGGCAACGATCACCCGCTTGAACGCCTTGAACTCCTTATCGATCCACGGAATGAAGAGGATCGGCCGGCCGCCTTCGAACAATACGGTATCATGTTCGCTGACCATCCCCTGCTGCGGCTGGGAGGCGATGACGAGATCGGCGGCACGCACGCTATCGATCACGCCGGCATTTGCGGCGCCCGTGGAACCCTTGAACGGCCGCCATTCATACGAAACGCTCGAGCGGGAGCCGCAATCCTCGAACACTGTTTTGATGGCGTTGGTCCGCTCGGCGGCGGCATCGTAGAGGCTGGATATGACGGAGGAATCCGGCAGGTCGAGCGGCGAAAGCACCGGCGGCGGATCGATCGCCTCGCCATGAAGACCGATGATATGGGCGCCATGTTCGCCGGCAATGGCGGCGGCGGCATCGAAGACCGGCCGGCAGGTCTCGGCCCGGGTGAGGATCGTGGCAATGGTCTTGACGGGCATCGGTTCCTCCTGAGATTAACGTGGTTAAACTACGGATTTTAAACCGTTACGCCTTGATATGCATCAACGCGCAACCGCCTTATGGAGTTCCGGTCCGGGAGGCGGCGGCCATCTCCGCCACCATGGCGGCGACGGCTTCGGCCGCGGCATTGAGCACCGCTTCCGAGCGCGCCCGCACCACCAGATCCGTCGAATAGGTCTTGCCGTCGAATTTCGGGTATGAGCCGATCACCGTCTCGGGATGTGCCGCCTGTACCGCGCGCAGCGCCGACCCGATCATGCCCTCGCCGAACGGACAGGGTATCGTCCGCGACAGCATGCGCGTGCCGGTGCGGAGCGTCGGCAGCACATTGTCGAGCATGGCCTGGAAGATCGAGGGCACGCCGGCCATGACATAGACATTCCCGACATTGAAGCCAGGCGCCGCCGAGACCGGATTGTCGATATGGACGCTGCCCTCCGGCATGCGCGCCATGCGCATGCGGGCCTCGTTGAACTCCATGCCGCGCTCGGCATACATACTTCCCATGATGCGCATGGCCTTCTCGTCGTGCACGACTTTACGCCCGAAGGCCTTGCCGATGGCATCAGCCGTGATGTCGTCGTGTGTAGGCCCGATGCCGCCCGAGGTGAAGACATAGTCGTAGCGGCCTCGAAGCGCATTGAGCGCGGTGACGATCTCGTCCTCCTCGTCGGCGACGATGCGCACCTCCTTGAGGTCGACGCCGTTGAGCGTCAGCATTTCGGCGAGATGGCCGATATTCTTGTCCTTGGTGCGGCCCGACAGGAGTTCGTCGCCGATCGCAAGCATGGCGGCGGTGACGATATTGGCAGGATCCTTCATGGCATATCCCTTGGTGGCGCATATTTTCGCCGGTGAATTGATACAACGGGGATAACCCTGTCAAGCGCGACACGTTGGGATCGTCGTCATCATCAGGAACACCAGAATCGAATGATTGTTCACTCCACGTGAACACTGCGGGCGTCATTTGCCGGGCTGCGTTCGCACGCGATGGCGTCTATCTAGGGTCCTGCCGCAGCCCTTGACGCTGCAAACACAAGGATCATCAGAATGGCGAAAGTTCTCGTTCTCTATCATTCGGCCTATGGCCATATCGAAAAGATGGCCGAGGCCGTTGCCGAAGGCGCCCGCGAAGGCGGCGCGACTGTCGATATCAAGCGCGTGCCGGAAACGCTTTCCGAAGAAGCCGCGAAGGCCGCCTATTTCAAGCTCGACCAGGCAGCGCCGGTCGCCACGGTCGATGACCTCGTCGAGTATGACGCGATCATCTTCGGCGCCGGCACCCGTTTCGGCACGGTGGCTTCACAGATGCGTTCCTTCATCGACCAGACCGGCGGCCTGTGGGCCAAGGGTGCCTTGGTCGGCAAGGTGGGCTCTGTGTTCACGTCGTCCGCCACCCAGCATGGCGGCCAGGAATCGACCATCCTCGGCTTCCTGCCGACGCTGATGCATCACGGCATGGTGACCGTCGGCCTGCCCTACGCCTTCCAGGGCCAGATGGGCCTCGACGAAATCACCGGCGGCTCGCCCTACGGCGCCTCGACCATCACGGGCGGCGACGGCTCGCGCCAGCCGAGCGAAAACGAACTCGCCGGCGCGCGATTCCAGGGCAAGTACGTGGCGGAGATAGCGGGCAAGATTGCCGGCACGGCAGTGGAAAAGGCTGCGGCGTAAGGGCATTTGGTACGGCAGTATGAGACAGCCCGGCGGAGACGCCGGGCTGTTGGTGTTTTTGAGTGGGGAGACGACAACGTCGTGGATTGATTGCCATGTCGGGTCAGATCAGGCGATAAAAGCCCATAAAGCTCGTAGCGGTCGTCGTGCTGTTGTCGCTTTCGAATCTTCGGTTGACAGCCTTATGGTACCCATTAAAGCTTACTGGCAATAACAATCAATTTATCGTGCGTCGCTGTGGCGGGAGGAAAACATGGACCGAGAAACGATCGTAAAAAGCAATGCCGACATCCGGCGCAACGGCATGATTTTCAATGCGGCAGCGGCGAAGCTGGGCGTCGACGCAACGAAGCGAAACATACGTTTCGATGATCTGGCAGAAGAATTTCCCCAGGATAAGGTTCCATTCCTCGATCGCGAATCGATTGATGAGGCCAGTCTGACGACCCGCCAAAAACATTGGCGCGATCACGGCTATGTCGTAATTCCCAACATGATCGATCAGTCGCTGATCGACGAATATATCGCGCTCAGAAAAGAGCTGAATCTCGGCAAGGCACACTTCAGCAATTTCACCCCATACGTAGACCACGATATTATTCGTCGTATCACGCTGGGAAGCAACATGCATGAAATCCTGTCCGAAGTGATGGGACAGGACATGGGATTGCACTTCACCCTGACCGCATTTCATAGCACCGAACGCGGATGGCATCAGGACGATTATCTTAACCCGGACTATGTTTATTCGAATTATTGTGCGGCTTGGATCTCTCTCGGTGAGATAAACCCGGATGCCGGGCCATTCGAATTTGTTGACGGTTCACACAAGTGGCCGTGCGTAAGACGGCACTTGGTACAGAAACACCTTTCTGAAGAGTTTGCGATGCTAACCGACAGTGCGGACGGAGGCAAGGGACATTGGGCGGAGTTCGCGGAGACCTTCGTAAATGAAGCCTATGTTCGTGAACTGGAAGAAAAAAATTGCGTTGTCTCACAGTTTCTGGGCCGGCCTGGCGATGTCCTAATCTGGCATGGCAAGCTCGTTCATCGTGGTTCGGCACCCAATGATCCGTCCCTTGAACGCCCCTCGATGATCAGCCATTTCAGCGGCACGACGGTGCGAAGCGATATCGGTACCGACATCCGGCGTAACGGCGATGACGGCGCCTATTATTGGCATTTTGAAAAGAAGTAGATTCCATGCGGCGCATTGTTGTTTCAGGAGCCAATCGAGGGATTGGCTTGGAGTTTTGTCGGCAATTCCTCGAATGCGGCGATGCAGTCGTTGCGATCGTGCGAAGACCTGACAGCGTCTCGGCCTTGCAGCTTCTGAAGGAAGAATGGCCGGAAACTCTTCATTTCAATTTTCTTGACGTCACGGATTTCGAGGCTGTCAATGCATTCGGCCGCGAGATGCAGTCCTTAGCGATCGATATTCTCATAAACAATGCAGGCCAGATCGGTCCCGAGACGCACAAGGGCGAGCAAGGTCAGAACTTGGAGACGCTTGATCCTACTCTCATCGCTAATCTGACCAGCGTCAACGCGATTGCACCGTTGGTTTTGACGAAGGCGCTTTTGCCATCGCTTGCCCTGGCGCACAAGCCATGCACTTTTCTCCTTGGATCAACGGTAGGCGTCGCGCGGGAAACCTTTGGCGACTACTACGCCTATCGGATGAGCAAGGCTGCGGGACATATTGCTTTCGCGACACTGGCGAAGGACCTAGCAAAATCTAACATTCTCGCCGGCGTTATCTGCCCAGGTTGGGTCAAAACCGACCTTGGTGGCCCAAATGCATCTCTTGAGATTGACGAAAGCGTCCGTCAAATGATCCGGGTCATGCAGAACTTTTCCCCGGAGCAGAACGGAAAATTCCTGGATTTTTCCGGGCGCGTTCTGGAATACTAGAGCGCTCACGATCAGGCCCCGCGTAAGAGTTCTCGAACAGCAGGCAGACCATTCCACGCCCGCGCCAACATGACGTTCGGCGCAAGAACGCCAAAATTTTCACTGAATTCTTAATTATCTGTATAGATTCGGTTTGATATCACGCGCCTTTGCCACGACCCGCCATCCGACTAACGTCTGTTTCTATTGAAGGTCCAGAGCTTGTTTATAGCAACTGTCAGTAATCAGCGCAGCGGTACCAAGCTGTTGGGGTCCCTGCTCGGATCCTCCGGTATCGTTCTTCCCGTCGGCGAGATTTTCAATCCCGACGTCGATCTGCTGTTTTCATTCAAAAGCTTTCTGAAACTCAAGGGTCTTGACGCTGTTTTCTCTCAAGGCAGCGAACCGACAATCACAGAATACTTCAACAACATAAACCACCTGAAAGATATAGTTCATTTTGATTTGATGTTCAATCAGTTGGAATACACGTGCCTTTCATGGAGTGAGTATGCGCACCCATTTATGTATAGCCACATGAAGAACATGCGTTTTTTCGTCATTCTGTTGACCAGAGATCCTATGGAGATATTCATTTCAAATAAGATCCTTGAACTAACCGGATTACCCCATACATACGAATCAGAAGAGGATGCCGATGAGAAGCGACACGTTCTCGATCTCAAGCGTTCGGAATTTGACAGTTTCCGGACCAAACTAGCACACCACTATAGTCTGGCACGATCATCGTTCACCGGTTACCCGTTCTTTTATGAAATCGACTACGGCGAGCTGCAAACAACCGGTCTGCCATCGGAACTGTTCGCCTTGATGAGGGTGAATGCCCATTTTTTTGAGAACGAATTTGACTGGCAGAGCTTTCCCCCGCAGAAAACAAAACTCAAGAAGACCATGTCGCAGCCAGAAATCAGATGGCACTCCTAACTGCGCCGAAAGCAGAAGCTCAGGAATTGATTGATCTCGTCACGCTCGAAATAAAGAGGATGGAAGCCGTAGGCCCGGGTCATCGACCCAAGTGAGCGCTCATTGTGGAACACGAAGTGCGCAGCAAAAACGTGTTCTGGCCGATAGAGCGGGATCTGACCAAAGAATATGCTGCCCGATGGCATCTGACGGAAAAGCGGAACCAGAACGCTTAGTGGATCAGGCAGATGCTCGACAACATGCCACGCGCAGAGCGCCGATATGGGGGCAGTCTCCTGTTGCAGATACTCACCATGGACAACGAACTCCACGTTGTCGGGAACGGGACCCACCTGGAGAGCCGTGTCGACCTCGAGGTCTAGTCCAAAGACCCGGTCAAACTTCGAACCGGCTGCGCGGGTGAGGAAGCCGAGGCCCACGCCAATCTCAACATATCGGGATGTGTCTTGGGCAAATCTCGCAAAGTGCTCAATCATACCTTTGTTTATCGCAAGCAATTTCTCGTATTCGTCATCACTGAACGCCGGTTTATAGAATTCGTAGTTTACGAGCGCCTGCGCTTCCTTGTCAGCCTCCTGGTCCACATTCTCGCAACGATGATCGAACATCGCGCCGCAGGCATGGCATTCGGCAATCCAGTAGAAAACCTGCGCATCTTGCTCGGTCTTTTCGACTGGCCAGGAGCGCGCGGCCAAGGTGTGGCAAACAGGGCAATGCATGGGCTCTCTCTTAATCTGTGATGAACTTAATCATCGATTCTCCGATGATGTCGTCAGAGGGCATCTTGCGGCTAAACTCAATGCCCTTCCGCACTCGCTCCAGATAATCCGCCCCACCATTTAGCGCTTCCGCAAGGACGTCGGCGATCTCTTCTGGCACAGGTGCAGAATAGTATACTATCTCGTCACCACCGAAATTAACTTCCCACCCCGGCACCTTGATGTCTACGAGTGGCAACCCACTTGCGATCATTTCATACCCCACGAGGCTGGGATTCGTGGGCGAAAAACACATGCCGACCCGCGCTGAGCGATAAATGTCCGCAAGACGGTCCTGGTTTTTTATAAGGCCAAAATTGTGATACTGAAAGCCGAGGTCTCCATAGCTTTCTTCGCCATAGAGGCCGATCCGGATCGCCTGATTCTTTTTGTGTAGTATACGTAGAGCTTCCACAGCCAATTCAAAACAGCGTCGTGGCTGGCTGGGTCTCGCAAACAAGAGAACATCAACGGACTTCGCCCGTTCCTCTGCATGATATGTCGCATGATCCAACGTAAACGGGATGCGCTTTACCAATGTCCGGAACTCGGATTCGATCCGGTTGGCGATCCAGTTCCCGAAGCACACGACCTCCAGCCCCATGCTGTAGGTAGCGAGGGCTTTGACATACTGGCTGTTGACGGGCTCAAACATCGGCTCGAAGTCTTGCACGAAATACAACTTACGACCATGGAGTCGCTGGTTTCGAATGTGATAGGCGGTGGTCCAGTGGGTACAAATCACAACGTCATGTGCGGGGTTGACGATCCGAAAGCTTTTCACCTCCGCTTCGAAGTTGTAGAAATACTTCCTGATCTCCTGATGGACCGTGGCGGGGTTTCGCGCGGTGTCCACATAGATCGTTAGCTGATGCCCCGCATCCGCCATGTCCTTGCAAAATCGAAGTATCTTCCGGTGCCCGCCACCGCCAATGAAGAGTTCAGGGATGATTACCCCGACAGATTTCTTCTCTGCTGCGGCCAGGCTCACCGGTGGCTTGACGACCAGAATGCGCCGCTTCTTCCTCTTGGCAAACCCAAAGTAGGCGCGCTCGGCATCAGAAGCTGCCTCTTTGTACGAATATTTCCTCATAGCATAAACGTTCGCACGTTCTGCATAGTCGGCACGGTTAGCCGGATTGTAGAAAAATTCGAACGCATCGAACCATTGCTGCTCCGTCTCCGCGAGCTTCAGAACCTCGAAACCATCATCCGCCTTCACAAAGGTATCGACTGAACTCACGATGCATGGACGCTTGCGCAACGCAGCTTCGAAGAACTTCAGTTCGCTCTTCGCCTCGCAAAACGGGTCTCCGACCGTCAACGGCGCGATGATGACATCGCAGTTTGAAAGATCCTCGATCATCTCCCAATACTGCATGAAAGGCACCGTCATTATGCGATCACGGAAGGGCGCAAGACGGGGAAATTCGTCAAGGTCGAACATGCCCACAATCCGGAAAATTGCATCGGGCCTCTTTTCGAGGAACGAAACCAGGGCTGGATAAACCGATTTGAAGTCTGCCTGGTGCGTCTTACTACCGGAGTAATAGCCGATGACATGCTGTCCGTCAGGAGCCCTCACAGGCGTCTGCTCCCGGCTTTCAAATTCCTTCTGGTAAAACTTTCCTATGGAGTTTCGAACAACAACGGCTTCGCGCTCAAGGTTTTTCCGAGCATATCCCGCAAGGTATTCGGTCGATACAGTGATCAAATCGGCCGAGAGAGCAAATCGCCTGTAAAGCCTCACTCCCTCGATATACAAATCGGTAGTGTCGTGATCCAGAAATCTCACGCCATCAACGTCGTGGATTATTGATTCGTCAAAAACCAGATCGTCAACATCGAAGACAATTCTGACCCCGCGCTCACGGAGCCCGTTGATTGCCCACTGGAACAGGTCGTTGAGAGGCGCCCGGAAGAAGACAGCAATCCGCGCCTTGGTGTTGATAATATCGTGAAGCGATTCCTCCGTAAGGGTCGAGTAGAGGCATTTGTGGCCCGCTTCCTGCAGCCCATCCGCAACGTTGACGATCCGGTAGCGTGTAGACACCGAGCCATACGAGCCGTCAATGAAATGGACATCGAATTTGGCACCGTGCTTCGCGAGTATTTTGCCGAATTTTTTGGTGGCATCGAGGAATCCGATAGTATCGGCATTTAAATTCGCGACTAGGCTCGCAACATCGGTGGGATCCAGCACGGCGACATCAAGGGAGGTATCCGATACGGAACCGACCGGCTTATCCGTCGATGCAAAGTGAAGTCGTTGCTGCTCACTCCTTGGGCCATCCCCCACTGCAACCATCAGGTCAAACGACGACTGAAAGGTGTAGTACAGAATTGTGAATCCTACCCCATCGATGCCTTCCTTCATCAAATCGGGCCGGGCGAAGAGTCTGGGAGCCACGACAATCGGCTTGCCATCGACGTAAACAGTGAAACGCGCCCTCGCGTATTTTCTTGATACCCAGCCCGTTATCTTCGACGCTGATGCACTATCGATAAGGCCAATTGAGTTCGGGCTCGGTCCAGACATTCGTCCCTCCTGATCTTTAGAGGGATTGCTAAGTCATTTGGAGGACGCGTTCAACCCACGTTTGGAGACCCGCTGTCGGCAAAGTCTCAGTCTCCTTTTTCTCCACCTCGATTTTGGACCCCTACTGTCCTAAACCACCGACTAGCCGATGGCTTGGTATCGCTACGCCGTCATGATACGTACGCCAGCCCGGAGGGAAGTCGAGAAATGAAGCTTATCGGTTATCTTGAGACTTTGAGCGGCACGACTGCTAAGGGATGGGCAGCTCTTGGAGCCCCGTCCGGTCATCGCCAGGTGGAACTGGAGCTTTTGGTCAGCGGATCACCTGTGACGACAGTGCTGGCAGATGTGTTCCGTCAAGACTTAGCTGACGCTCATGTTGGTGATGGCTTCCATGCGTTCGAGATCGATCTCGCCGAATATCTCGAAGATCTAGAGACGGAGCCGGAGATCACCGCTCGAGAAAAATCGACAGGCGCGACGATCCCAACGCTGAATAACACGGCACTCGTCTACCGGCCGCGATCTCAACGCAGAACCTACACGCTTGGCGAGATCCTTCTCAAGCCGCCCTTGGAGCGCAACTTCGCGCTCAACGCAGGCGACAAGCTTGCGATATATGCTTCCTACACAGTGTCAGGATCGCTCAACGGCCATCACAGGCGACAGATCGCCGAATTGCACGAGGCCGGCTACAAGGTTATCCTGAGCCACGCCCCGGGCCGGATTGCGCGCATTCGTTGCGAAGCCGACGTGCTACTGTTGAAGAAAAATATCGGCCATGATTTCGGAAGCTGGTGGGCGGGCCTCACCTTTGTCAGGGAGCGGGACGACGCCTTCATCGACAAGATGTCCGCGCTTCTGCTGCTCAACGATTCCTATTTTGGGGCCGTACCGGCAGCCGCGATTCGCGCGATGGAGGCTCTCGATGCCGATGTCGCCGGCCTTACGGACAGCCATCAAGTCGAGCATCATCTCCAGTCCTACTGCCTGCTTTGCAAGGGAGAATACCTGAAGTCCGGCGGCTTTACCGATATGCTGCTCAACTACTCCTTTCCCGCCAGCAAGGCGGATGTCATTCACGAGGGTGAGATCGCGCTTTCGCGCGCCATCAAGAAGTCGGGCGGCAGCATCGAGGCTTTACATGATTACGATAATCTCGCGACGCGCTGGAAAATGGCGATGGCAGCCAAGGTCGAGACCATTTACGGGTATTATGCAGCCCTGGGTTTCGGCCCGAGCCTTGCCGACGAAGAGGTTCGGACGCTATTCCATCTGCTCCGGCGGCTCGACGACGGATTTGCCTTCAATCCCAGCCATCTCTTCTGGCAGGAGATCATTGACGCCGGCACGCTGATCGTGAAGAAAGAGCTGCTCCTCAAGAATCCCGTTGGTGTTCCAGCCCCGGGGGAGCGGCTGAAGATTTTGGGCGAGAAGGGCGTTATCGCGCAGGACGAACTCAACCGCATCCTCGCCAGCGAAAAGATAGCGATGCATTTTGCCTGAAGCGCCTCTTCTCAAATCGACCGTGCCACGTTAGGGATGGCGCACTGCGGACGTGGCGGAACTGGTAGACGCAAGGGACTTAAAATCCCTCGGGCTTGCTCGTACGGGTTCGATTCCCGTCGTCCGCACCAATATCTGATTCCGCGACGCCGCCCGCCAACCCGTCGCGGGGCTCCGCTATCCCACGCATGGACCCATCGCGCCGCAGTTCCAGATACACGCTGTCGCACCATTCATCCCCGATCAGCCAGGTGGCCGCCTTGCGGCCGGTTTCCATAAATCCGAGTTTTCCCAGCAATCTCAGTGATGCCGCGTTGCGCGGATCGACGTCGGCCGTGAGCGCGTCGATGTCCGATCGCCGGAAGGCGCGAGCGGTGAGCGCCGAGAGGCATTCGTAGGCGAGCCCCCGCCCCCAGCAATCGGGATGGAAGATGTAGCCGATCTCGGGCAGGCGCCAGAAGCCGGCCTTGCCGACCACCCTGCCCTCGAACTCGACGACGAAATCGTCGCTTTCGGTGTCCGGCGAGGCCATCATGCCCTTCAGCCATTCCCTGGTCTCGCCGAGACGCGTATGCGGCAGCGTCGACCAGTAGCGCATCGCGACGGGGCTAGATAGGACAGCATGCATCGCGCCGAGATCGCGCACCTCGGCCCGCCGCATGACCAGGCGCGGCGTCCTGACGATATCGTCTTCCATCTCCGCTCCGCAACACGCCCGCTCGAACCGGCAGCCTAGCGCCGCGGGTTCGAGACGGCAACCTCTTCCGCCAAGGCCCCCGGTCTTGGTATTGCAGGCGTGCTGAACGTGGATGAAGCATGATTAAAGTCTTAACGATCAAATCAAATCTTCGTAGAAATGTCGGGCGTATATTGGTCTGCGAATATCGTTTCGAGAAGACAATGGTCCAGGTCGTTACAGTTTCCGCCAATACAGCCGCCTATGCGCTCGAGCCGCTGCGGGCCAGCGCCCGTATCAGCGGCTCGTCGCCATCCGAACAAACGACGAAAGCGCTTGCCGAACAGGCGCGCAAATCGGGCGACCTTCAGCAAAGAGCGCTGATGAACGTGGTCCAGCCGCCGTCGCTCGCCTTGTTCTTCCTCACGGCGGACCAGCACCAGCCGCAGTCCACCCTCGAGATGGCAAGGCAGCAATACCTGCTCAATGGCGACGAGGACGACCCCGCATCCGAAGGTGCGACCGCCGCCTCCGATGTCGCATCCGACGACCGGGTCGATCCGATCTGACGGCCCCATATCCAGGTCGTTGCCGGCGGGCTTCTTTTCCAGATAACGCCAGGCCTTTCACGACAGCGACAATTATTGCGGCAAAACCGTCATCACCCCTTGCCAGAGCACTATCGCGGCGGCTATCACATGACCGACCCGCTGGGAGAATCCACGTGAAAAACGTGGTGCCGAAGGAGCAACCGCCCCGGAAACTCTCAGGCCAAAGGACCAGCGGACAGGTTACGGAACTCTGGAGAACGGCGCGTCTGCGAAAAGCGGATCGGCGCCTGCCGAAGGGATAACAATCTCAGGCATCAGGACAGAGGGGGCTTAAGTCACGCGGGCGCCGTACGGGGCCCGTCCTTAGGCAGGTGCGTGAGCGCCGAACCCGGAGACCGCCTCGTGGACGATGCACCTCTTCTCAAGACTCCCCTTCATGCGCTTCATCGCCAACTCGGCGCCCGCATGGTGCCCTTCGCCGGTTACGACATGCCGGTGCAATATCCGGCGGGCGTGCTGAAGGAACATCTAGCCACGCGTTCCGCCTGCGGGTTGTTCGACGTCTCGCATATGGGACAGGTCGCGATCCGGGCGAAATCCGGACGCATCGAGGACGCGGCGCTGGCGCTCGAAAGCCTGATCCCGGTCGATATTCTCGGGCTGAAACCCGGCCGCCAGCGCTACGGCCTGTTCACAAATGACGAGGGCGGCATTCTCGACGACCTGATGGTGGCCAATCGCGGCGATCATTTCTACATGGTGGTCAATGCGTCGTGCAAGGACGCCGACTTCCAGCATATGCAGGAGCATCTCGGCGACCGCTGCACCTTCGAGATCCTCGCCGATCGCGCGCTGGTGGCGCTGCAGGGCCCCCATGCCGAACAGGTGCTGGCCGAGTTTTGCCCCGAAGTGACCAGCATGAAATTCATGGATGTCGAGTTCGATGATCTCCATGATGTCGATTGCATCGTCTCCCGCTCCGGTTATTCCGGCGAGGACGGGTTCGAGGTTTCGATTCCATCAGACAAGGCCGAACTGGTCGTCAAGCGCATGCTCGATCATCCCGATTGCGAGCCGGTCGGGCTTGGCGCCCGCGACAGCCTGCGGCTGGAGGCCGGGCTTTGTCTCTACGGCAACGATATCGATACGACGACGAGTCCGGTCGAGGCTGGCCTGGAATGGGCGATCCAGAAGGTACGCCGCAAGGGCGGCGCCCGTGCCGGCGGTTTTCCAGGCGCGAACCGCATCCTGGAAGAACTTGAAAATGGCGCCAGCCGCCGCCGCGTCGGTATCCGGCCCGAGGGCAAGGCGCCGGTCCGGGCGCATGCGCTTCTCTATGGCGACGAAGGCGGCGCGACCACGCTCGGCGAAGTCACCTCCGGCGGCTTCGGGCCGAGCGTCGATGGTCCGGTGGCGATGGGCTATGTACCGATTTCGCATGCAAAGGCTGGCACGCGCATCTTCGCCGAGGTCCGTGGAAAATTCCTGCCGTGCACGGTGGCCGAACTTCCCTTTATTAAGCCGACTTACAAGCGCTGAAAATTCAAATGATACCTGGGAGAATACCAATATGCTGAAATTCACCGAAGAACACGAATGGCTGAAGATCGAGGGCGGCGTAGCCACCGTCGGCATTACCACGCATGCGGCCGAACAGTTGGGCGATCTCGTCTATGTCGAACTGCCCGAGGTCGGTGCCACCTTCTCCAAGAACGACAACGCCGCGACCGTCGAGAGCGTCAAGGCCGCGTCTGACGTCTTTTGTCCGCTCGATGGCGAGATCGTCGAGATCAACGACGCCATCGTGGCCCATCCCGAGATGGTCAATGCCGATGCCCAGGGTGCCGCCTGGTTCTTCAAGCTCAAGCTCGCCAATCCCGCCGATGCCGATGGCCTGATGGATGAGGACGCATATGGCAGGATGATCGCATAATGGCTCTTCCCAAGGACTTTACCTTCACCGACTACGATCCCTACAATTTCGCCGACCGCCGCCATATCGGCCCCTCGCCCGAGGAAATGGACGCGATGCTCGGGGTGATCGGCTATAAAAGCCTCGATGCCCTGATCGACGATACGGTACCCGGCTCCATCCGCCTGAAGACGCCGCTGAAATGGGACAAGCCGCTGACCGAGCGCGAGGCGCTCGATAAGATGCGCGAGACGGCCAACCTCAACAAGAAGCTCGTCTCGCTCATCGGCCAGGGCTATTATGGCACGATCACGCCGCCGGTTATCCAGCGCAACATCCTGGAAAGCCCGGCCTGGTACACGGCCTATACGCCCTACCAGCCCGAAATCAGCCAGGGCCGGCTCGAGGCGCTCCTCAACTACCAGACCATGGTGAGCGACCTCACGGGGCTCGACATCTCCAACGCCTCGCTGCTCGACGAATCGACCGCCGCCGCCGAGGCCATGGCGATGGCGCAGCGCGTCGCGAAATCCAAATCGCTGACCTTCTTCGCCGACGAGAACTGCCATCCGCAGAACATCGCCCTGCTCAAGACCCGCGCCGAACCGCTCGGCTGGAATGTCGTGGTCGGCGATCCCTTCCGCGATCTCGACGCCGCCAATGTGTTCGGCGCCATCTTCCAATATCCCGGCACCTACGGCCATGTCCGAGATTTCACCGAAATCATGGGCAAGCTGCATGCGTCCGGCGCCATCGGCATCGTCATTGCCGACCCCCTCGCCCTGTGCCTGTTGAAATCGCCAGGCGAAATGGGCGCCGATATCGCGGTGGGCTGCACCCAGCGCTTCGGCGTGCCGGTCGGCTATGGCGGCCCGCATGCCGCCTACATGGCGGTCAAGGACGAATGGAAGCGTTCGATGCCCGGCCGCCTCGTCGGTGTGTCGGTCGATGCGCGCGGCAACCGGGCCTACCGCCTGTCGCTGCAGACCCGCGAACAGCATATCCGCCGCGAAAAGGCGACCTCGAACATCTGCACCGCACAGGTGCTGCTCGCCGTGATGGCCTCGATGTATGCCGTCTTCCACGGGCCGAAGGGCCTCAAGGCGATTGCCCAGAGCGTGCACCAGAAGACCGTGCGGTTGGCGCGGGGTCTTGAAAAGCTCGGCTACACGGTCGAGCCCGAAACTTTCTTCGACACGATCACCGTCGAGGTGGGCAAACTGCAGGGCGTCATCCTGAAAGCGGCCGAAGCCCAGGAGGTCAATCTCCGCAAGATCGGCGAAGACCGGATCGGCATCTCGCTCGACGAACGTTCGCGGCCGGTGACGCTGGAAGCGGTCTGGCGCGCCTTCGGCGGCGACTTCAAATCCGACGACTTCGAGCCCGGCTACCGCTTGCCCGAGGACATGCTGCGGGTGAGCGACTACCTCACGCACCCGATCTTCCACATGAACCGTGCCGAAAGCGAGATGGTGCGCTACATACGCCGCCTCTCCGACCGCGACCTCGCGCTTGACCGGTCAATGATCCCGCTCGGCTCCTGCACGATGAAGCTGAACGCCACGGCCGAAATGCTGCCGATCTCCTGGCCGGAATTCTCGGAGATCCATCCCTTCGTGCCACCGCATCAAGCGCTCGGTTACAGGGCGATGCTGGATGATTTGTCGAGCAAGCTCTGCGACGTGACCGGCTACGACGCCTTTTCGATGCAGCCGAACTCCGGCGCGCAGGGCGAATATGCCGGCCTGCTGACCATCCGCAACTACCACATCGCCAATGGCGACACCCATCGCGACGTCTGCCTGATCCCGACCTCGGCGCATGGCACCAATCCGGCCTCCGCACAGATGGCGGGCATGAAGGTGGTGCCGGTGAAAGTGTCCGACGATGGCGATATCGATCTGGCCGATTTCCGCGCCAAGGCCGAGCACCATGCCGCCAACCTCTCCTGCATCATGATCACCTACCCCTCGACCCATGGCGTCTTCGAGGAGACGGTGCGCGAGATCTGCGAGATCACGCATGCCAATGGCGGCCAGGTCTATCTCGACGGCGCCAACATGAATGCCATGGTCGGCCTGTCGCGGCCCGGCGATATCGGCTCGGATGTCAGCCATCTCAATCTCCACAAGACATTCTGCATCCCGCATGGCGGTGGCGGTCCCGGCATGGGTCCGATCGGTGTCAAGAAGCATCTCGCAGCCTTCCTGCCCGGCCATCCGGAAACCGGTGGCGGGCATGGAGCAGTGTCAGCGGCGCCTTACGGCTCCGGCTCGATCCTGCCGATCTCCTGGAGCTACATCCTGATGATGGGCGGCGAAGGCCTGACGCAGGCGACCAAAGTGGCGATCCTCAACGCCAACTATATCGCGGCCCGGCTGAAGGGCGCCTATGACGTGCTCTACAAATCGGGCAAGGGCCGCGTCGCGCATGAATGCATCATCGACACGCGGCCGCTGCAAGCCCTCTGCGGCGTCACGGTCGATGATGTCGCCAAGCGCCTGATCGACTGCGGCTTCCACGCGCCAACCATGAGCTGGCCGGTCGCCGGAACATTGATGATCGAGCCGACCGAGAGCGAGACCAAGGCCGAGATCGACCGTTTCTGCGAGGCGATGCTGGCGATCCGCGAGGAAGCCCGCCAGATCGAGGCGGGCACGATGGACAAGGACAACACCCCGCTCAAGAACGCACCGCATACGGTGCAGGACCTCGTCGGCGAATGGGACCGTCCCTATTCCCGCGAACAGGCCTGCTTCCCCCCCGGCGCCTTCCGCGTCGACAAATACTGGCCCCCGGTCAACCGCGTCGACAATGTCTATGGGGACCGCAATCTGATCTGCTCGTGCCCGCCGGTGGAGGATTATCTCGAAGCGGCGGAGTGAGTTTGCTCCGACACGCGCCGTCCGATTGGGCGGCGCGCGTCAGTCTGCCCAATCATATCAGCATTTTGTAGGCTTGCGTGAGGACTGGAGGCCCGTCGCGTCGATCGGAAGGTATCGCGATATTTGGTGTGGGCCCGGCTTTTCGCGGCGATAGGTGACCTTTTCGACCAGCCACTCGTCCCTCTCGCGCCGCTTGGCGGATACGCAGAACGTGACCGTAGGATATGACTGGGAGAACGCAGCATCCTGCCACCGTTCATCGTTGCTCTTGAGAAAGCCGATCGCGCTGCGCCCGATCTCAACCTTTTCAGGCGTGGACAGGACCAATTCCATGTCGTCGAACATGAAATTGGTGGTGTTCGACAAAACCCAACCTCCACCGCGTGGCTCATAAAGATGGCCTTCCGGACCCATGCGGATGATCATCTCATCCTTCGCCCTCAGGTCGAACTTGATCCAGCGGGCCGAGGCATCGACAAGTTCGGTCGTATCCTGCTTGAGTGCAACCTGTTGTTGCTGGACCAGCTTGATTTCCTTATCCAGCAACCCGAGCGACAGCTGGAGCGAATGAAGTTTCGGAAACGTGTCGGCGAGATAACCTGGACGCCCCTCATCCTCTGCCTTCGCCGTCAATTGGGATGAGACAAAGACAATGCCGGCCAGCAGCAGCGCCATAAGGCCAAACCGACGGCTGGCAAAATCCGCTTCAATCCGAACTCCCAGGATCTGCTTTGCCACGTGGTCGATGACGGATGGGCCCAAGACGACACAGACGGTGCCAACGAGAATCAAAGCGATCGCTGTATAGAGCGCAACATCCGGCTTTTGCAGCATATCCGCCGCAACGCTTATGATACCGACTGCCCACATGAAAAATGTCGTCGTATACTTTCTGAATATTAGAACCATCGCGAATCTTACCCTCATTCGATTAATGAGGACGTAGCGAACACTCCGAAACAAACGGTTATGGAAAGAGGTTAAGGCTGGCTTATTTCGTTGTTTCAAGGCATGTCTGTCGGATGTCACTCGATCCATTCCTGCCCTGTCTCAGCGGAATATCGCCTGTGGATTACAAGATGCGGTGAGGTGAATGGCAGCAGCGAAAAAGACCGTCTCCGTGGAATCCGGACGCATCGTCCAGACCATCCGCAATCTCTGGCCCTATATGTGGCCGTCGGACCGGCCGGACCTGAAGATGCGGGTGGCGCTCGCCACGCTCTTCCTGGTGCTTTCCAAGATCGTGCTTCTGACGGTGCCCTATTTCTTCAAGTGGTCGACCGATGCGCTGTCGGGCAAACTCGATACCATTGGCAACGTGATGTCGCTCGGGCTCGGCGTCCTGGCGCTGGTAGCGGCGTATAATCTCGCGCGCGTCATCCAGGCGGGCTTCAATCAGCTGCGCGACACGCTGTTCGCCAGTGTCGGGCAATATGCCGTGCGCCAGCTGTCGCTGAAGACGTTCCTGCATCTGCACCAGTTGTCGCTGCGGTTTCACCTCGAGCGCCGCACTGGCGGCCTGTCGCGCGCCATCGAGCGCGGCACCAAGGGCATCGAGATCATCGTGCGCTTCGTCATCCTCAACACGATCCCGACGATCCTCGAATTCGCCATGACCGCGGTGATCCTCGGCTGGACCTATGGGTTGAGCTACCTGGCGGCCGCGGCACTGATGGTCGCCTGCTACATCTGGTTCACGATCCGGGCGAGCGACTGGCGGATCGACATCAGGCGGGGCATGAACACCTCCGACGCCGAGGCCAATTCCAAGGCGATCGACTCGCTGCTGAATTTCGAGACGGTCAAATATTTCGGCAATGAGCAGATGGAGGCGAAGCGTTTCGACCAGTCGATGGAGGCTTACGAAAAGGCCGCCACCAAGGTCTGGACCTCGCAGGGCCTGCTGAACTTCGGCCAGATCGTGATCTTCAGCGCCGGCATGATGGCGATGATGACGATGTCGGCCCTGGCGATCCGGGCCGGAACCCAGACGATCGGCGATTTCGTGTTCATCAATGTGCTGCTGATGCAGCTGGCACTGCCGCTCGGCGTGATCGGCTTCATCTATAGCGAGGTGCGTCAGGGGCTGGCCAATATCGAGCAGATGTTCGACCTGCTCGACACCGATGCCGAGATCGAGGATGCACCCGATGCACGGCCACTGGTTATTCGGGCCGGCGCGCTGTCGTTCAGCGACGTGCATTTCGCCTACGATCCGGCGCGGCCGATCCTGAAGGGCATTTCGTTCGATGTGCCGGCCGGCCACACGGTGGCGGTCGTCGGGCCCTCAGGCGCGGGCAAGTCGACGATCTCCCGGCTGCTTTATCGTTTCTACGATGTCCAGCAGGGCTCGGTCACGATCGACGGGCAGGATGTGCGACATGTCACGCAGACAAGTCTGCGGGCTGCGATCGGCATGGTGCCGCAGGATACGGTGCTGTTCAACGACACGATCGGCTATAACATCCGCTACGGCCGCCCGTCAGCAAGCCAGGCGGAGGTCGAGCGCGCCGCCGAGGTCGCCCAGGTCGATCGTTTCATCAAGAGCCTGCCGGGCGGCTACGACTCCACCGTCGGCGAGCGCGGGCTGAAACTCTCGGGCGGCGAGAAGCAGCGCGTCGCGATCGCCCGCACGATCCTCAAGGCACCGCCGATCCTGATCCTCGACGAGGCCACCTCGGCGCTGGATACCCGCACCGAGCAGGAGATCCAGACGGCCCTCGACGAGGTCTCGAAGAACCGCACCACACTGGTGATCGCCCACAGGCTTTCCACTGTCGTCGATGCCGACGAGATCATCGTGTTGAAAGACGGGCTGATTGCAGAACGGGGAAAGCATGGCGAACTGTTGACCCGGGATGGACTCTATGCCTCGATGTGGAACCGCCAGCGCGAGGCGACCGAAGCCGAGGAAAACCTCAAGCGCGTGCGCGAGACGGACAAACTTGGCGTCGTGCTGCGCGGCAAGCCGGCGGGCTCATAATCCTCAGCGCGCATTGCCCGTCCGCCGTTGCATGCGCCCCTCGCCTAGTATACCCCACGCGCTACATCCGGAGATGATCCGGAGCAGCTACGACTTGAGGATGGAAAAGCGAATGGCCGACGACGATTACGTCTACGACGAAGCGACGGGCGAATGGCGGCCTGCGTCCGAAGTCGCCGCCGCCGCCGCTGCAAAGCCGGTCGCACGCGATGCCTCGGGCACGGAACTGGCCGATGGCGACTCGGTTACCCTGATCAAGGATCTCAAGGTCAAGGGCGCCGGCCAGACGCTCAAGCAGGGCACGGTGATCAAGTCGATCCGCCTTACCGACAATCCCGAAGAGATCGATTGCCGACACGACCAAATCAAGGGTCTGGTGCTGCGGACGGAATTCGTGCGCAAGCGGTGAGTGTACTTCCTGTGCCGATCCGGGACAGCGGGCCCCAATGCCGCTACCCTCGCGTTTCACGCTTTTTTCATCGGCAGCTTGTATAGATTGCTCATATTCCTTGGAAATGAGCTTGATGAACATCGCATCGATCACCGGCATCGCCCTCTCGGGCATGAATGCGCAAACCAACAGGCTCGCGGCGGTCGCCAACAATATCGCGAATGCCGACACGCCGGATTACAGGCGGCAGATCGTCACTCCGATATCGACGTCGGATTACGCAGGTGTGGGAACAACGGTCGCATCAGGTGCCGGGGATGTCGATCTCGCTGCCGAAATGCTTGAACTCTCCGAAGCCGAACTGTCCTACAAGGCCAATGCCGCCGTTTTCGAGGCGGGTGCGGATCTATGGGATGTGCTCGCCACGATCAAGCGGGATTGAATGGACGCAGCCGTCAATGAAAAACGGTGTCCACGGGCACCGGTTTCATTTCGAATATTGAAAAAATAAAGAGATCAGACCGCTCGCACCACCGCGTCGCCTCGCGCAGCCAGTACCGCGAGATCGGCGGGCTTGAGCTCGACGGATTCACCGCAGCCGCAGGCCGATGTCTGGTTGGGATTGGTAAAAGTGAAGCCGGACCGCAGCGTCGTGGTCTCGAAGCCCATTTCGGTGCCGAGCAGATAAAGAACCGCCGCAGGCTCGACCCAGACCTTGGCGCCATCGCGCTCGATCAGGTCATCCTTGGCATTGGGCTCGCTCACCAGGTTGATGGTATATTCCATCCCTGCGCATCCGCCCTTCTTGATACCGACGCGGATACCCTGCGCGCTATCGGAACTTCCAACGATTTCTCGGACGCGCGTCGCGGCGCCATCCGTCATGGTCATGACTGCAAAGCCCATCGGCTCTTTCTCCTTCAACGACCGGGTTCAAGGCCCGATGTTTCGAACTTCAATGTAATGGAACCAGGTTAAGGGTTCAATAGCGGAGAGCATCACCGCACAAGCTTCGGCCAATCCCGGGCGCCATGGATGACGCGGAGAATATGAGCGTTCATCCCAATTGCCCGGAAAACCACAAGATAGTTTCCACGAGCGAATGTCTTGAGACCACTCTGCACTTCATCCCGTTGCGTTCCGATGCCAGGTTGGTCTCCGAGAAGATCGAATATGCGAAACATCTCCTCTTGCCATTTCAAAGCAGCAGCAGGGTTGTCGCGGCCGATATAATTCATGATGGACAATATGTCGGATTCCGCCTTCTTACGGAGTCGGAATGCCATGGATCAACCTCTTTCCCGCAGGTCTTTCTCGAATCGCTCGCGGATTCTCTCAAAAGCTTCCTTGCCGTCTATTTCTTCGTCGTCCTCGTCGGCCTCGGCAACAAGCGCCCGCAACTCCTCCACGGTATAGCCGTGGATCAGTCGTGACGACTTCCACTCAGCCAGCGCCGACGAAACCATCTCGCTTGCCGAAGCAAACTCGCCGGAGGCCACCGCCTCCTCAACGATCTCGTTCACTTCCTGCGGGATGTCTACGCTCAATCTTTCCATGCGGCCCATGCGTCGATCTCCTTCAGCATAGACAGGCTAGCCCAGAATCGCCCTCAATACCAGCCGAGCGCCACCTGCGCCTCTTCGCTCATCCTGTCGGCGGACCATGGCGGGTCGAAGGTCATCTCAACGTCGACGCCCATGACGCCCTCGACGGCGCCGACGGCGTTTTCGACCCAGCCGGGCATTTCGCCGGCCACGGGGCAGCCCGGCGCGGTCAGCGTCATCAGGACCTTGACGGTCCGGTCGTCCTCGATATCGACGCGGTAGATCAGGCCGAGTTCGTAGATATCGGCGGGAATTTCCGGGTCGTAGACGGTCTTCAGTGCCGCGATGATATCGTCGGAAAGCCGCGCGATCTCGTCGGTGGAAAGAGCGGACTGGACGATGCCCTGCCTGACATCGACCTTCTCTACCGTGGTTTCGCTATTGGCCATATCTCAATCTCCTACGAGAAGAACTTGCGGGCGTGTTCGAGCGCCTCGACCAGCACATCGACCTCGGCGCGCGTGTTGTAAAGGCCGAACGATGCCCTGCATGTGGATGTGACGCCGAAGCGGTTCAAGAGCGGCTGGGCACAATGGGTGCCCGCGCGCACGGCCACGCCCTGGCGATCAATCACCATCGAGACATCATGGGCATGGATGCCCTGGAGTTCAAAGGAAAAGATGCCGCCCTTGCCGGGCGCATTTCCGATGATGCGGAGCGAATTGACGGAGCGCAGGCGTTCGGCAGCATATTGGGCGAGCCCTGCCTCATGCTCGGCGATGGCGGCGCGGCCGACACCTTCGATGTAGTCGAGCGCATAACCCAACCCGATCGCCTGCACGATCGGCGGCGTGCCCGCCTCGAAGCGATGCGGGGGATCATTGTAGATGACATCGTCCATGGTAACCTCGGCGATCATCTCGCCGCCGCCCTGGAACGGCCGCATGGACTGGAGGCGATTCATCTTGCCGTAAAGTACACCGATGCCCGAGGGACCATAAAGCTTGTGGCCGGTCATCACATACCAGTCGCAATCGATGTCGCGAACATCGACCGGCATATGGACCGCGCCCTGCGAACCGTCGATCAGGACGGGAATGCCACGTTCATGCGCGATGCGGCAAACTTCCTTGACATTGACGACGGTGCCGAGCGCATTCGACATATGGGTGATCGCGACCAGCTTGGTCTTGTCGGTCAGGCATTTCTCGAAGTCGTCGAGATGAAACGCACCCTCGTCATCGACCGGCGCCCAGACCAGCTTGGCGCCCTGCCGCTCGCGGATGAAATGCCAAGGCACGATGTTGGAATGGTGCTCCATGATCGAGATGACGATCTCATCGCCGTCGCCGATGTTGGGCATGCCCCAGCCATAGGCGACAGTGTTGATTGCCTCGGTCGAGGACTTGGTGAAGACGATCTCGTCCACCGAGCCGGCATTGAGGAAGCGCCGCACCTTTTCGCGCGCCGCTTCATAGGCATCGGTCGCGGCGTTGGAGAGGAAATGCAGGCCGCGATGCACATTGGCATATTCGTTGGAATAGGCATGGCTCACCGCATCGATCACGGACTGCGGCTTCTGCGCCGAGGCACCATTGTCGAGATAGACCAGCGGCTTGCCATAGACCTGCTTCGACAGGATCGGAAAGTCCTTGCGTATGGCTTCAACGTCGTACGTTGTCATCGTTTCATTTCCATTGGGCTTCATCGAACAGCCCCTCATCTGCCTGCCGGCATCTTCTCCCCGCTCGCGGGGAGAAGGGACTCGTGGCAACGCTGGCGCCTCCAGCGTCCCCTCGCCCCGTTCTTAAGGGGAGAGGGCTAGGGTGGTGAGGGCAAGTGCCCTTAACCGTGCTTCTCGAGCCAATCCGTAATCACGCCTTCCAGCGCCTCGACCAGCACTTCGTCTTCAAGTTCCTCGACAGTCTCCTGCACGAAGGCCTGCACCAGCAGCGCCCGCGCCTGCTTCTCGGGAATGCCGCGCGATTCGAGATAGAAGAGGTGGGTGGCATCGATATCGGCCACTGTCGCACCGTGGCCGCAGACCACGTCGTCCGCGAAGATTTCGAGTTCCGGCTTGGCCGAGAAATCCGCCTCGTCCGACAGCAGCAGCGTGTTGCAGCTCATCTTCGCATCGGTCTTCTGGGCGCCGGGCGCGACCCGGATCTGGCCCTGGAACACGCCTTTGGCGCGATCGAAGACGACGTTGCGCATGATTTCGGTCGAGTTGGTGTTCTCGACATTGTGGCCGAGCACCAGCGTCACGTCGGTATGGGTATCGCCGCCAAGCAGGTTGATGCCGCGCAGCGTCAGTTCCGAATGCTCGCCGTCGACATCAATATAGAGGTCCTGGCGCACCAACCGGCCACCGGCATTGATGACATAGAGCTGGAGCCTCGAAGCCTTGCCGAGCTTGATCCGCAACTGGCCGAAATGGGTATCGTCCTTGCCCTGCTGCTGCATCACGATCCAGGTCACCTCGGAGCCCTCGCCGAGCGTGATGTCGCTGACCGAGGAGATCAGCGCCGCTGCCTCGCCCTGGGCGACGTGCCGCTCGATGACGGTGGCCTTGGCCGACCTGCCGAACCGCACCGGAATGCGGCTATGGTTCTGGCCGCCGCCTTGCACGGACTGTATCTCGACAGGCTTTTCGCTATCGAAGCCATCGGGGAAATCGAGCACGAAGCCGTCACGCACGAAGCTGCCGTTCAGGCGGCCGGTAAAATCGTCGTCATCGCGGACGGTGAGGCCCTTCAGCGCCGAACCGTCCGAGAGGCTTTCGGCGAATGACTTGACGTTGACGCCGCCTGTATTGGCGGGCTTCACCGCCTCACCATTGAGAAGGGCCAGAATGATGGAGCCATCGACGATGGGTGCAACTGACTTGACCGAGGTCGAGCCCGGCGCCGGAATGGTGCGCAACAGCGAGCGAAGATCGGTATAGTGCCAGCTTTCACGGCGGCGGGTCGGAAGGCCCGCTTCCTTGATCGCGCGCAGCAGCGTCGAACGCTGGGTGGTGACCGCAGCATCGCCGGGCAGCGAGCCGACGGCCTGCCCGAAGGCATCCATCAGCGCCTGTTCGGCATTGGTCGGCTTGATCGGAGCTTGGATGTTCATGATAACGCCTCCGGCCTAAGCCGCCTCGCCGATGATCTCTGCATAGCCGTTGGCTTCCAGGTCATGCGCCAGTTCCTTCGGACCCGACTTGATGATCTGGCCCTTGTAGAGCACATGCACCTGATCCGGCACGATATAGTCGAGCAGGCGCTGGTAGTGGGTGATGACCACGATGGCGCGATCGGGGGAACGCAGCGCATTGACGCCGTCGGCGACAATCTTCAGCGCATCGATATCGAGGCCGGAATCGGTCTCGTCGAGCACGCAGAGCGAGGGTTCCAGCAACGACATCTGCAGGATTTCGGCGCGCTTCTTCTCGCCGCCCGAGAACCCGACATTGAGCGGGCGCTTCAGCATGTCCATGTCGATCTGCAACTCGGCGGCCGAGGCCTTCACGCGCCGGATGAAATCGGGCGTGGTCAGCTCAGCCTCGCCGCGCGCCTTGCGCTGCTCGTTCATCGCGACCTTGAGGAACTGCATCGTGGCGACGCCGGGAATCTCGACCGGATACTGGAACGCCAGGAACAGGCCCTTGGAGGCGCGCTCGGCCGGATCGAGTTCGAGAATGCTCTCGCCATTGAACAGGATATCGCCATCGGTGACCTCGTAATCGTCGCGGCCGGCGAGAATGTAGGACAGCGTCGACTTGCCCGAGCCGTTGGGACCCATGATCGCGGCGACTTCGCCCTTGTTGACGGTCAGGTTCAGCCCGCGGATGATCTCGGTGCCGTCCTCGGCGATGCGGGCATGGAGGTTCTTGATTTCAAGCATTTCGTTCTTCCTGTTCATACGGCGGGTTTCAAGGACCCGCTATGTTCATCCGATTGCGTCGAGGGCGTTCAGCAAGGCACCCCAAATTCCGTTATTCCACGCCAAGGCAAATGCGATTGCTGCAATGGCCAGAAAGCCGAGGAGGTAAAGACCATCGGCCCACAAACCCAGTCTAGCCATCCGCTCAGCCAGATAGATATGCCGTTCTTCTGCCTTCTTGCGCTCGTTCATTTCTTGCCACGGCCTGTAGTACCTATGTGCAAGAGAGCCTGCCCCATGTCGCTGAAAATCAGCCACAGCAGGGGCATGATACCTAGCAACACCAATGCCCCGCCGAGGCTTGCCAACTGTCGATCATTCCCAATCCCCCCGACGAGGGCCAATACGATGCCGCCGAGAATGAGAAACACGAGCACCACACCAACCACCTGCATAATCCATCCGGGCGCACCGACGGTTGGTCGCCTTTCCAGCATCAGCCGACCGAACCCTCCAGGCTGATATTAATCAGCTTCTGCGCTTCCACCGCGAATTCCATCGGCAGTTCCTGGATCACCTCGCGGACAAAACCGTTGACGATCAGCGCCACCGCTGCCTCTTCGGGAATGCCACGCTGCATGCAGTAGAACTTGTGGTCCTCGGAGATTTTCGACGTCGTCGCTTCGTGCTCCAGTTGGGCCGAACTGTTCTTCGCCTCGATATAGGGCACGGTATGGGCGCCGCACTTGTCGCCGATCAGCAGCGAGTCGCACTGGGTGAAGTTGCGGGCGTTCTCGGCCCGGCGGTTGACTGACACCTGGCCGCGATAGGTGTTGTTCGAATGGCCGGCCGAGATGCCCTTGGAGATGATGCGGCTCGACGTGTTCTTGCCGAGATGGATCATCTTGGTGCCGCTATCGACCTGCTGGTAGCCGTTCGACACGGCGATCGAGTAGAACTCACCGCGCGAGCCATCGCCGCGCAGGATGCAGGACGGGTATTTCCAGGTGATCGCGGAACCGGTCTCGACCTGGGTCCAGGAGATCTTGGAATTCTTGCCCCGGCAATCGCCGCGCTTGGTGACGAAATTGTAGATGCCGCCCTTGCCGTTCTTGTCGCCCGGATACCAGTTCTGGACGGTGGAATACTTGATCTCGGCATCGTCGAGCGCCACGAGTTCGACCACGGCCGCATGCAGCTGGTTCTCGTCGCGCTGCGGCGCCGTGCAGCCTTCGAGATAAGAGACATAAGCTCCCTCCTCGGCAATGATCAGCGTGCGCTCGAACTGGCCGGTGTTCTTCTCGTTGATGCGGAAATAGGTGGAAAGCTCCATCGGGCAACGCACGCCCTTCGGCACGAAGACGAAGGAGCCGTCGGTGAACACGGCGCTGTTGAGCGTCGCGTAGAAATTGTCGGTGATCGGCACGACCGAGCCGATATATTTGCGGACGAGGTCCGGATATTCCTGCAACGCCTCGGAGATCGACATGAACAGCACGCCGGCCTTCTTCAGTTCCGCCTTGAAGGTCGTCACGACCGAGACGGAATCGAAGACGGCATCGACGGCGATCCGGCGGTTCTCGACACCGGCCAGGATTTCCTGTTCACGCAACGGAATGCCAAGCTTCTCATAGGTTCTGAGCAGTTCGGGATCGACGTCCTCGAGCGTCTTCGGACCAGCCGTGCCTTTCGGCGCCGAATAATAGCTGATCGAATTGAAATCGATCTTGGGATAATGGACGCGCGCCCATTCCGGCTCCTCAAGCGTCAGCCAGCGCTGATAGGCCTGGAGGCGCCATTCGAGCATCCATTCCGGCTCGTTCTTCTTGGCCGAAATCATCCGGATGACCTCTTCGGAGAGGCCCGGGGCAATCTTGTCGGATTCGATTTCGCTTTCGAAGCCGTATTTGTACTGGTCCACGTCGATCGCGCGAACCTGGTCTATGGTCTCTTGAACCGCAGCCATTGCTAGTCTCCAATCTTGCCGGGTCAAGGCCGGCAGCTTGTCGTCTCCTGGACAGCTTGCGCCATCCCTATATAGGTGCGCCAGAAGCGAATTTTCACGCGTTCTGGCAAGCGGAAAATTGCTTTTCCGCAAATTTAATCATGCCGCACGGGCATTCTTCATACGCCCCGCAATCTTGGCGAATGCGGCAAGTGTGCGCTCAATATCCCGATCCGTCGTCGAAGACCCGATCGAAATTCGCAACGCCCCCATGCGCGGATCAAGCCCCATGGCCTTCAACACATGGCTCTCGCCGACCTTGCCCGAGGAGCAGGCCGAGCCCGCCGACAACGCCACGCCTTCGATATCGAAAGCGATCTGGCCGGTTTCGGACTTTAGCCCTTCAAGCGAGAAGAACGTGGTATTCGGCAAGCGCTCCGAACCGTCGCCGTGGATGACGAGTTCCGGCGCGATCGCGCGCATGTCGCGCTCAAGCGCGTCGCGCATCGACCGAACCTTCGCGGATCGTTGTTCAAGCGCTGCGACGGCTGCCTCGGCCGCTGCCCCGAAGCCCGCGATCGCCGCAGCGTTCTCGGTGCCGGAACGATGGCCCTTTTCCTGGCCGCCGCCATGGATGAGTGCCACCGGCATCATCGCCTCGCCGCGCGATACAAGCGCGCCGGCACCTTTCGGACCGCCGATCTTGTGCGAGGACACAATCATAAAATCGGCATCCAGCGCCTGGATATCAAGGGGGATGCGACCAAACGCCTGCACCGCATCGACCACCAGTATGCCGCTGGCGGCATGTGCAAGTCCGGCAGCTTCGGCCACCGGCTGGATCACGCCCGTTTCGTTGTTGGCGAGCATCAGGGCCACCGCGGGAAGGCCTGATGCAGAGTCATGTGCTGCGAGCATCGCTTCCAGCGCGGTCAGATCGACCGCACCATTGGCATGGACCGGGATGATCTCGATATCGGCCTTGGCGAAGCGCCCACCCTCGAAGACCGCCTTGTGCTCGATTGCCGACACATAGAGCCGGCCGATCTTCAACGGCGCGCGACCCATGCGGAAATCCGGCGTCAGGATGAGGTTCGCCGCCTCGGTAGCGCCTGACGTGAACACGACCTCGGTTGGCTTCGCGCCCAGGGCCGCAGCGACCTTGCGGCGCGCGGCTTCGATCTCGGCGCGAATAGCACGACCTTCACGATGGACCGACGATGGATTGCCATCCATGAGACTGACGCGCAGGAACGCCTCGCGCGCTTCGTGAAGAAGCGGAGCGGTCGCATTCCAGTCCATATAGGTACGCGTGCTGTCCATTGGTTCGTTCAAGCTGCTCGTTCAAGTCTGGGCGGCGGGATCGGGGAATCGCATTTTTCTTGATATTCCGGTCCGGCCTGTCTTATGAAGCGTCACACGAAGCGGCCGCAGGAAATCCCCTTGGCCCCAACTTTCGAATGGTTCTAAACTAGGTCTTAGAAAAGCTGACTGGTTTCGTCAAGACTGGTTTGCGATTGAGGCCCGGTTTTTGTAACTTTCAACTCCTGGAGTACCAATGCCCGAAGTCATCTTCAACGGTCCCGCCGGCCGGCTGGAAGGCCGCTACCAGCCCTCCAAGCAGAAGAGTGCCCCGATCGCCATCATCCTGCACCCGCATCCGCAGTTCGGCGGCACGATGAACAACCAGATCGTCTACCAGATGTTCTACATGTTCCAGAAGCGCGGCTTCACGACGCTGAGGTTCAACTTCCGCTCGATTGGGCGCAGCCAGGGCGAATTCGATCATGGCGCGGGCGAACTGTCCGATGCCGCCTCGGCGCTCGACTGGGTGCAAAGCCTGCATCCCGATTCGAAGAGCTGCTGGGTTGCCGGCTATTCCTTCGGTTCGTGGATCGGCATGCAGCTTCTGATGCGCCGCCCGGAGATCGAAGGCTTCATCTCGGTCGCACCGCAGCCGAACACCTATGACTTCTCCTTCCTCGCCCCCTGCCCGTCGTCGGGCCTGATCATCAACGGCGATGCCGACAAGGTCGCGCCCGAAAAGGACGTCGCGGTTCTGGTCGACAAACTCAAGCAGCAGAAGGGCATCCTGATCACCCACAGGACGATCCCCAACGCCAACCACTTCTTCTCGGGCCAGATGGACACGCTGATCGAGGAATGCGGCGATTATCTCGACCGCCGGCTGGCAGGTGAATTGGTTCCGGAGCCGGCGGCGAAGCGGATCAGGTAGGGAACCGGATGCGGGTCGTCGTCGATACGAATGTATTCGTCGGCGCCTGCATCGGACGCGGCGCTTCTTCCCATGTTATCGAAGCTTGCCTCTCAAGGCGGCTTCGACCATTCATAAGCCCAGCACTTCTGTATGAATATCGGGATGTTATCTCCCGCTCGACCCTATATGGGAATGCCCGTTTGAACCAGCGCGAGCGCGGCGTTTTGCTGCGTGCGTTCGTTTCACGATGCGAATGGCAGGAAGTTTATTTCAGATGGCGCCCGAATCTTCGGGATGAAGCAGACAATCACATCATCGAATTGGCAATCGCAGAAATCCTTCGTCCCGAGCAGTTGATCGAGAGACTCGCCCAATGAATGCCGTTACATTCCACGTTCCGGACAGCATACAACAGAAAATCGAGGAGATCGCGGACGCTCAGGGCGTGAGCGTCGAGATACTTCTAGGTGACGTCACAGCGCAGATGGTCGAGCAGTTCGAAGCACGTAAATTGTTCCTCGAAATGGCCAAACAGGGCGAAAGCGAAATCGACGAAGCAATCGCACTTCTCCGCCGCGAGTAGCTAGTCCCCCGCCCTCATCTCAAAAAACCGCGCCCGGCCGCGGGGTATGTCCCTCGGTTCGATCTCCGTCATCCCGATCTTCAGCATGACGTGGATCGAAGCAGCATTCTCGGCGTAAGCGAAGGCAACGAACCGGCGATCGGGTCGATTCTCGAAGAACCATTTCGCGAGGCCTGCCGCGATCTCGGTGGCGTAGCCCTTGCCCCATTCTCCCGGCAGGATCGAGTAGCCGAGTTCGAACAGGCCGCGTTCCTCCATGAAACTGAAGCCGGCGCGGCCGATGAACCGTCCATCATCCCGAGCCGAAAGCCTGAGCTTCGACATCCCGTCCTTGGCAAATTCAGCCTCCCAGCCGGCGATACGCGCCTGTGCGTAGTCAAGCGTCCAGGGTTCGCCCGTACTCACATAGCGAGAAGCTTCGGGCGTCGAGTGGAGCGCGACGAGGTTTTCAGCGTCACCCGGCACCCATTCCGACAGGACCAGGCGGTCGGTCATCAGAATAGGTGGCCTTCCCAGCACGCCTCCCGTCACCGGCTCTCGAACACCTGTCGTGCCGGGGAAGGTCAGCGGCAGTCCCCCAGCCGAGCGAACCGCCAGATAGGCCCAGGCCTCGGCCTCCATGGAATCGCCGTTGAAGCCGAATTCCTCTGCTGCAACCACCTTTGTGCCATCGGCCAGCGCGGCAAGGTCGCTCATGATCATGCGGTTGAGCCGTCCACCGCCGCAGACAATGATCAGTTGGGGCCTCTCGGGAAGATGGCGCGCGGATTTGATGATCGCCGCGGCCGAGACATGCGCCAGCGTGCGCGCACCATCATGCAGCCCCGCATCACCCGGTTCGGGCGGACGAAAATCGTTGCGATCGAGCGACATCCTCTTGTCGGACGTGAAGAATGCCTGATCGAGATAGCGGTCCGCGAGCGAGGTGATGACACTGCCTTCGGACGCGATGGCGCCGCCCGCATCATAAGGAATGCCGGCCTGGCTCTCGACCCATTGGTCGATCAGCGTGTTGCCCGGACCGGAATCGAAGGCGATGATATCGCCTCCAGAACCGATGAAGGTCAGGTTGGAGATACCGCCGATATTGACGAACATCACCGGCTTGCCGCGATAGTCGTCGATACCCGCCGCCAGTGCTGCATGATAGACCGGCACCAGCGGCGCGCCCTGCCCGCCATGCACCATGTCATTGGCCCGCATGTCGTAGACGACAGGAATTCCGGTTTCCCGGGCGAGCAACCGGCCATCGCCGATCTGCACCGTCAGGGCCCCCAGCGGCCGATGCAGCACCGTCTGACCGTGAAATCCAATGAAATCAACATCTTTCGTCGCGATCTTGTTACTTTCGAGAAACGTGGTGACTGCGGATGCGTGACGCAGAGTCAGTTCACGCTCGGTTTCCACAATATTTCCCGGGCGTTCCTCCCGCGCGCGGATTGCCTTGGCGACCTCAAGCGTTTCGGCCAGACGTTTGCGAAAGGCCGAGTCGTAACTCACCCCCATCGCCGGACCTCGCTCAACGATACTCTCACCATCCGTGCGGATGAGCGCGACATCGATGCCGTCCATGGATGTGCCGCTCATAAGGCCGATCGCGGTCTTCATATCAGGCATTGATGGGCCTCATTTGAAACATTGATCACTGAAAGGGATGCACGAGCCGGAAAACTTTGCTAAAGGCCCGCCAAATCTAGCGTCGATATGTCCGAGAGTGACCTTCATGGCAAGCTTCAAGTCCGAATTCCTTCATACGCTGTCCGAGCGCGGCTTCATCCATCAGATTTCGGATGAGGCCGGCCTCGATGACCTTCTCTCGAAGGAGATCGTGACCGCCTATATCGGATTTGACCCGACGGCGTCCTCGCTGCATGCGGGTTCGCTCATCCAGATCATGATGCTGCACTGGCTGCAGAAGACCGGCCATCGCGCCATCTCGCTGATGGGCGGCGGCACCGGCATGGTCGGCGATCCGTCGTTCAAGGAAGAATCGCGCCAGCTGATGACCATCGACACGATCGAAAGCAATATCGCGTCGATCAAGCGCAGCTTCGCCAATTACCTCGACTATGGCGACGGCCCCAAGGACGCGCTGATGATCAACAATGCCGATTGGCTCCGTTCGATCAACTACCTCCAATTCCTGCGCGATGTCGGCCGGCATTTCTCGGTCAACCGGATGCTGTCCTTCGACAGCGTCAAGACGCGGCTCGACCGGGAACAGTCGCTGAGCTTCCTTGAATTCAACTATATGATCCTGCAGGCCTACGACTTTGTCGAGCTCGCCAAGCGCTACGATTGCCGCATGCAGATGGGCGGCTCCGACCAGTGGGGCAATATCGTCAACGGCATCGATCTCGGCCACCGCATGGGCACCAAGCAGCTCTACGCACTCACTTCGCCACTGTTGACCACGTCCTCGGGCGCCAAGATGGGCAAATCGGCCACCGGCGCCGTCTGGCTCAACGCGGATATGCTCTCGGCCTATGATTTCTGGCAATACTGGCGCAACACGGAGGATGCCGATGTCGGCAGGTTCCTGAAGCTCTACACGACGCTGCCGATGGAAGAAATCGCCCGGCTCGAAAAGCTCGGCGGCTCGGAGATCAACGAGGTCAAGAAGCTGCTCGCCACCGAGGTCACCGCCATCCTGCATGGCCGCGAAGCTGCCGATCAGTCGGCTGAGACAGCGCGAAAGGTTTTTGAGGAAGGCGCGATCGACGCCAACTTGCCGACGGTCGAAGTCTCGGCCAACGAACTCACCGCGGGCGTCGGCCTGCTCTCGCTTTTCGTCGCAGCCGCGCTGGCGGCCTCGAACGGTGAAGCGCGTCGTCATATCCAGGGCGGCGCCGTCCGCGTCAACGATGCGCCGGTCACTGACGAAAAGCGGATCATTGGCGTAGGCGACCTCAATACCGAAGGCGTCATCAAGCTGTCGCTCGGCAAAAAGAAGCACGTTCTGGTCAAGCCAATCTGAGGATTCTGGAGCGCCCGCATGCCCGACGCCCATTATGAGCTGCCGGAACTCGCGGCACTCTACGATATCGAATGCGGATGGTCCGAGGATCGCGAATTCTATCACCTGCTGGCCGGATCATCGCCCAAAACCGTGCTCGAACTGGGTTGCGGCACCGGCCTGATCGCGCGCGCAATGGCAGGCGTCGGGCATGACGTGACCGGCGTCGATCCGGCGCAAGCCATGCTCGATGTCGGGCGGCGGTCGCCGAATGGCGATCGCATGCGCTGGGAACTTGGTTTCGCCCAGGATTTCAGGCT
>Ga0307515_10001875_pt1 | contig 46795 bp, 36 predicted proteins | sample 17_EM_MG_FD_194513 | JGI IMG/M metagenome (GOLD analysis project Ga0307515, IMG submission 194513) | Populus trichocarpa ectomycorrhiza microbial communities from riparian zone in the Pacific Northwest, United States - 17_EM | ecosystem: Host-associated > Plants > Roots > Unclassified | place... | reverse complement strand
AAAAGAAGGCAACGCTAGAATCAATAAGGTGTCCGCTATGAAACCAGGTTTGGCCAAGATAATTGAGAAAGTACGTATTTCAAGATAGTCTGAAAATTCTGAAACAAACTATCATATAGCAGCGAATGCCAGCTGTGTTGATTACGTTGACACCTGGTCGTCGAAATGAGTTCATTGACTGTCAAAAAGCCAAAGTACGAATCGCAGTCTTTCCTATTATCGATGTGAAAACACGGTGGAATTCGACACTGGAGTTGCTTGAACGAGCCTATCGATTGCGAGAATTCACCCGCGAGTGGCTGAACAATCCAACAGACAGTCAATACCGGTCACTCTACAAAACAGAGGATGAATCGACAACCGTCAAGTACGTCATCGAAGTGTTAATGCCATTCCGATACTGGACTCTGTGGATGTCGAAGAGACATACGATCACACTGCATCATGTTATCACCGTCTATAATCACATGTTTGATCATATGGATGGCGTTCTGCGAGCTTTGGCTAAGAAGAAAACGAAGTGGAAGGAAGATTTATACTTCGCTGTGAAGTATGCGCGACACATGCTGTCCAAATACAATGGCGAAGTCACTTCAACGACGGGTACGCTTCTTATTTCGGCACACATTCTTGATCCTTTTCGCAAGCTGCGATCGTTCAGGAAATGGGACAAGGGAATGGATATCAATCCTGAGGACGAGACTGCTTATACTACCCAATACCAAGAGGCATTTTTGAAGTATGTGGAAAATGAACACTGTGCCAAACACAGACAATTGTCGGTCACTAAACATGATAAACTACAGAGCAATGACTCCATCCATTCTGCAACGCCTTCCCAATCTGGTCAATCATCTTGTGATCCATATGATTTGTCCAGTGGTGATGAAGAATACTTAACGCCTAAAAATTTGGCCAAAACGACACCCGGACAAAGTGTTTGCGCAGCACGCTTATTGACCGCCGCCAGGCTGTATTTGAATTCGCCGCCTGAATCACCAAAGAACTGGGGACAAGTTAATCCAAATCTCGATGATTACCACTCCGACTCGATGGAGATTAGCAGTACATTTTGGATCCTGGATATCGTGGAATGGTGGCGACAGCAAGACGAAACGCACTCGAAGTAAACCGATCGCGCCAATGTGGCACGCAACATATTCTCAATCATACCTCATGGTGTCGGAGTGGAGGCCAGTTTTTCCCTTGGACCAGACGTTATCGGCTGGAGGCAGTCAAAAACCACAGGCGAAACCCTTCGGGAAAAGGTTGTAGTAACGCAGTATGCTCGGGCCAATAATGGGATATTGGCAGATGATGATCCCATATTGGATAGGTCGGAATCCGATACCGACTTGGAATCGAAGAGAGAGGTAGAGGAAAAGAAATTGAATAGAATGGCCAAGGTCCACGACTTTTTGGAGATGTGGCAGGGCAGCCAAAACCTACGTACTACACAGAAGGAATCACGCGCTCAAAACAACCAAATGACTGCCGTAGGATCCATTTCGGATACGGAAGAAAGCGTCAAAGCATCCTTGTCAATTTTCCAACAATTCACTGCAGCTGCATTTAAATTGTCGGAAAGATCACCGTTGCCACCAGCTGTGTCTGCAAAGCAATTCGCTGGAGGACGAACTCAAATATTGAATGTTTGCCGAATACGGAGAATCGACCGTCATCCAGCCGAAAGTGATGACGACAGCGCACCCGAAAGCGTTTCCCACACTGACAACTGGCTCAACTGGAACGGTGACTTGGATAATTCAAATGAGAGCGAAGACGACTGTGATGCGGACAATGAATCAGATGTGGAGCTAGAGAATTGCTTCGAGGATCCGGAATGCCCTGAGCAGCGGGATGTGTGTGCCGCTCCAGATATACCCGGATTGATTCGGCCAATAGGGAGGTCAATGAACAGGACTGAAAAAGGGTTAGTGACGGTCAATGCTACCGAAACGAGGAGGATTCGTGGAAACAGAAAAAAGCAGCACAGACTGGGACAATTTGTTTTCAGCAGGTTCTTTATGTTGCTTGACCGAGAATTTCACATAGAGAATTATGATGGAAGAATATTGACCAGTAATGTCTAAATGGTAGTCGATAAACACAAGCATAGCAGGCGAAATGTGTTATTCAGCATGATACATACCTTTTAATGCAATGAGAGCGACCCGTGCCAGAATATTACTAAGGCCACAGGATCCAGTCATAATCAGCCCGAAAAACATCCAATGAGTTCAAATAATCATCCGTACAATGATCATTGGCAGCAGATTTAGACTTGTCATTACATTGAAATGAGCGTCAACGGAGCGTCAACGATTTTTGGTCTTATAAGTAAGATAATTGAGTATCGAATTGGTCACTGCAATGCAAAAGTGACGTGTTGGCAGTCTTTATTGGCAAAACATATAGCAACTCGGTCACTGTCCCATTCTGAAAATGAGCGTCTACTGAGCGTCAACGATTTTTGATCTTGTAAGTAGGGTAATTCGGTACTGATTTGGCTTCTGCCATTCCAAATCACCGTGTTGGCAGTCTTTATAGGAAAAACAGATAATGACACGGTCACTGCCGCATTCTGAAAATGAGCGTCAACGGAGCGTCAACGAATTTTGGTCATGTAAGTGAGGTAATTACCATTCGGTTTGGTGGTGAATATACATAACCAACGTATTGGCAGCTTTTATAGGCAAAAAGCAACGCGACGCAGTCACTGCCCCATTCTGAGAATGAGCGTCAACGGAGTGTCACCGATTTTCGGTCATGTACGTAAGGTAATTACAAATCAATCTGGTGGCTGATTCACATAACCATCGTATTGCCATCCTTTATAGGCAATCAAGAACGCGATACGGTCTCTGCCCCATTCCGAAAATGAGCGTCAACAGAGCCTCAACGAATTTTGGTCATCTAAGTAAGGTAATTACGGTTCAATATGGTCGCGTATACTCATATCCATCGTATTACCAGCCTTTATAGGCAAAAAAGGAAGCGAAATGGTCAATGCTCCATTCTGAAAATGAGCGTCAACAGAGCGTCAACTAATTTTGGTCATGTAAGTAAGGTAATTACGCTTGAATTTGGTCGCAAATGCACATAATCATCATATTGCCAGCCTTTATAGGCAAAAAGCAAGCGACACGGTCACTGCCCCATTCTGAGAATGAGCATCAACGCAGTGTCAACTGAGCATCAACGATTTTTGGTCTTGCATCTTGGTTAATCGAAATGTCGCTTGGTGGTACAGATTTATATCCCAAGCAATGGCCGCCTTTTCGGCCAAAATAGTACACCATTTTTTTGTTACCCCATCATGAAAAGAGCGTCACCAGAGCCTCAACAATGTTTGGTATTGCATATAGGGTAATCCGGGTATCGCGCAGATATTTGAGCTCATAACAGAACTATTGACAGCCTTGTAATGCAAAAACACAAAACAGACATGGAAAAATACTGATTCCAAAATGATCAATATTTTAATCTGCAAAACATACAAAAAGTTATTATTGGATGTTGAAAATGCGATTTTGATAACATACTATTATTATAAAGCAAAAAACAAGAGCATTATATGAATCTACAGATGGACCCGCTGGACAACCCGCTGACAACACACCCAACTCAGACGGGTTGTGAGATGTCCATCAAACCATACACGAATTGACGGTTGGGGTGTATTGACGACCCGGTCCACCAAGTTGGAAATGGTTCGGTTCCGACCCTTACCCGGACCTGAAGCGCCGGTCTGGAACCGTTGCTAACACTAGCCTTGAGCGCCAGTTCGTCTCTGAGCTCTATAGGTTTCCACTGTGAATTGACAGGTTCAGGGGTGCAGTCGCAACTTCTCTGGTGACCGGCGGTCAATCGCAGCCATTGGAAGTAATTGATGTCGTCTTGAACTCATCTGGATTGATCGTATCCGATGTTGTCATTGGCTGGGTGGTGACCTGTACCTGGGATAATAATCGTCTTCATTGCTGGTGACGCACTTTGTGCGCAAATTGGTCTGTGATATCACTCCGCTGCCATCAGGGGTTCAATTGAATAATGGAATGGTCAATGCTTTGTTCTTCGCAGTAATGACGCTTCGATATCTCGTTTCAAGGGCCGTATTCTGAATTGTTGACTCCATGGTGTCCCAGGTGGGAAAAAGGGGGAAAAACTCATCAACTTGTAATCCCGTGAGCGAAACGTATCCGTTTACCGAAAAAGCGATAATAGTGTAAGGGCACACATGCCTGCGTCCGGCCTCATAGATATATATATTGCAATTATAAGAATATGGTTGCAAACGTGCATACGAGTGATAGTACATGTAGATGAATAGGTATGATTATGGCTAGAGATCTAAGGCTTGTGGCCAGCCGACTATATAGAATGGCCGTTACCCGGCCCGAGTCACGTGCCACCATGACATGTTGCGATGTCAGACATTATGGTGTGATTGTATTGATAATAGTTCTGTTGGCGGTGTGTAACATCATGAGTGAGGATTTGGATAGTACATTGAAGTATGGAGAATGACTTGTGGGTGGCAGATGAACTGTATATGCAGAGAGGTTGTTTGGTGTTGGAAGATTTTCTGTGTTCTCTTTTTACTCATTTTCTTGGAAAGCACCGCAATAGATAACTTTGAACAGTCTTAAAATGTCCTGTCTTGTTTTCTTGATACACACTGCAAGTTCTTGGCCTTGTTTTTGATATCACATTATAATTCCCAATATCACCTTTGTCTGACCCTGCTTATTATACTAGAACAAATTCTATACAATGTACCTGATATTGAATATCTCTATACCCCTTTACAGGGTGTAAGTATTGTTCTGAACCTTGCTATGGGTCCTATTAGGTTATTATGGAACCCAACTGACTCTGAATACATATATGTGATGATTCCCTTGATCACCAAAAACAGCTTACCGGATCTAGTATGCGTCAATACCACTCCCAATCACCATATTCAGATGCAAATGTACAACAGTAACTGTACTTTCCTAACATATTTGTTTGACCATGCCACAAGCCATTGCCTTGTATTCGCACCTGACCCTCTCGACGTTTATGAAAGTATTGAAAATATTCCCACTGAGTCATTCAAAGACACACCTTTGGAAGCTGACTTTTAGGAATAGTCAGATGTTCCCTCACCTCGGAATGTGCATTGGACAGATGCAGCTATACCAGGCCGCGGTTGTGATTCAAACAACCAAGCAATTAGATAAGACTGGACTACATGTATGTGAGCACATGAATGGTTCACTTGTAACATGGAAGAACCCTACAACTGCAAGGGACATCATTGTGTCTGAACTCACATGACATTAGGATACGCTGCAGGTGTAGTGTTAGCAACAGTTCTACACCGTGGGGTCCGGTCCGGGTCCGGGTCCAAATCGAACCGTTGCCGAATTGGTGGTCAGGGTCCTCCATACACCCAATATGTCAATTCGGGTACAGTTCAAGGGAAATCTCCCACTGTGTCTGAATTTGGCGCATTGTCAGTAGGTTGCCCAGCGGGTCGATTGGTAGATTCACATAATGTTCTTGTATTTTCCACTAGATAATAATGTCTGATCAAAATTGCGAATTCAGCATCCAGTCAGCTCTTTTTGAATGTTTTGCAGTGTGCAATATTGATTATTTTGGAATCTGTGTTTTTCCTATTGTATGTTGTATTATGGGTATATAGGCAGTCAATAGCTATGTTATGTGCTTAACTATACATGTGATGCCCTGATTGACCAAGATGCAAGACCAAAAATTGTTGACACTCCGTTGACGCTTATTTTCATGAAGGGGTAATGTAGATGTCATGCACTGGTTTGCCAGAAAAGGGCGCCATGACTTTCTATATGAATCATTGCCACATAGCAACACTTAGATTAGCCAAGATGCATGACCAAACTTTGTTGATGATCCTTTGACGCTCATTGTCATGATGGGGTATGGTAGATGTCCTCAATGATTCCACCAGTCAAGCAATGGACCAGTTCGGACTGGAACCGTCCAGTCTAGTCCAGGTCCAGTCCAAGAAATTTTTGGACCGGGATCGGACCAATCCCCAATTTTTCAGGACATGGACTGAACTGGCCTGGACTGCATTGGACCAGTCCACTCGGGCCGAATCGGTCCGAATATGCTGGGAGTTACTGATACACTGAGTCAACAAATAGACTCATATACATATAGTCATACATGTAGACTCATCTTGCCATTCACAACTCACAATGCACATCTCACCTCTCACCACTTGCCACTTGGTACTCTCCCTGGCGGGAACTGCCCAACATCCATGGCCATCATGAAGTCCATCACCGCCAAGTCACGTATCTCAATGGAAAACAGCTCTAACACCTGTGCCCACCGGCATCGGCCAGCTTTTGCTGTTGCCTTTCCTACCTTCTTCCAGAGCTCCTACTGCTGGTATTTTCACCGGCTGCAGTGATGGAGGAGATGCTCCCGTGTTTGGCCCACCATTCCCCCACACCACCAGCACTTGTGTAATGGCGGCAGGTGACCCTGGCCGGGTAACGGCCATTCTATATAGTCGGCTCGCCACGAGCCATAGATCTCTAGTGATTATCGTACCTATACATCCACATCTACTATCACTCGCATCCACGTTTGCAACCATATTCCTATAATTATCATACGTATACCTAAGAGGCCGAACGCAGCCATACATGCCCTCACAGTATTATCGCTTTTTCAGTAAACGGATACGTTTCGCTCACGGGATTACAAGTTGATGAGTTTTACCCCCTTTCCGACACCCGACACCATGGAGTCAACAATTGAGAATACTGCCCTCCGAACGAGATATGGAAACATCATTACTGGGCAGCACGAAGCGTCGACCATTCCATTACTCATTTGAGCCCCTGATGGCAGTGGAGTAGAGATTGGAGACCAATTGTCGCACAAGGCGCATCTCCGGCAATGAACACGACAATTATCATGAGAACAGGACACCACCGAGCCAATGACAAAAATCGCATCCAATCGATCCAGACGAGTTCAAGACGACATCAATTACCTTCAATGGTTGTAATCGACCACCTGACACCGGAGAAGTCACGACTGCACCCGTGAACGCGTTAATTCACGGCGGAAACCTAGAGACCTCAGGATCCAATTCGCGCACAAGGTGGGTCACTGACTTCGAAGACGATGATCACGAGTACAGGACATGATCAACTGAACGCAACCACCAGCCGAAGCACCTACAATGGACGGAGCGACCTTACCCCTGAATGCGGCCATATCATGAAGCCAAGGCGAAGTCAGAGACGTTTTACGAGTTAGCACAGTTACGACTACAATCCTGCTATTTGAGCGAAGTGCACTAATCCTAGTTTGCGTGTACACCTACAACTCTAGCAACCTCGAAGAAGCCCACTTGCAGAAGCATTGTACGGCCAACCTACTGCTACTCATACCTACAGAGGAGGATCTGGGCCAAACGAAGTGCACATACAGAGAACACACCCTACGATTGAAGGACATTGAGGATGAGAAGCTTTCCATCCATTGAAGCGAACTTGTAGCGGCGATATATTGCGCAGCGTGAAGTGCATTTACCGCCAAAGACCGACACAATGCTCCAGACCGTCCACAACAACTACTGCAACTACATTAATGACAAAGGCGGCAATCAACAAATCAAGCGCCAACGAGCTTTCGACACTCAGCCAGCATAAAAAGAAAGATGGCAGCGCAGGCACTAATGGCGACTCTGGACGACAATGTACAGCGAGATGCAATGTGTACGGGCTCTTATCAAGCGCGGCGCAACAGGCATCTTTATGACACTGAGTGTTCTCAAGGCGACTCGGGATATCACATCAGGCGGCAGACATCACTACCCTCGGAATGAACCGAGGAGTGATGCAACATTCAAAGGAGACCGGAATAAGACATGGATCACAGTCTAGTACTTGGACTATCTCGCACAGGTAGACAAATCAGACGTGCTAGTCATGCCAATGCGCGCATACGATTGAGTATGTGGCTTACCATGGTTCAGCAATCATCATCCTGACATCACCTGGGCTTGATTGACTCCGTGCGATCACCGAGTGCGAGTGGAGCGGAGGAAATGACACCGATGACTACGGCAGTGGCATCGAAGGTCTCTCACACTCAGAATGATAACCATAATGTCAATGACCACCTTCTGGGGCGCGGTCCAGGTATACAGGCACTGGGAGCAACCGCATTCGACGATCTTCTAACGCGCATTGAAGTCGTCGTAGTATTTGCCCGCCAGACTGGGGAATGCGTAGGACTGCTGGGAGCTACTTTGGAAGGCATCACTCTGGATTCACCAGGTGAGAATACAGACCCAGGCGCTGGACACGACGAGCAGAGAGCAGCGGTGGTAGTTGCGGGAGAAGAGCTGCTCAAAGGAGACGCTCGAATAACTGCTGCCGGCTCACCGAGACCCGAAGGGGGTGACAGGACGGCGGGGCTTGGCTTCTTTGTGGGCGAACTGTTAATGACAAGGCCTCCTGGATATTCCCTTCCACCACTTCCATCCATTCTTTGATTCCTTTGGCTAACATGGATGGAGCAGACTCAGAGCCGTACGAATACGTGCGAGTCTTCACTTTGGAGATATTCCCGACAGAAAAATGGCCATTGAGAGCAAAGAGCGCACTTTGGAACGTTGAAGACATATGCAGCAATTGGTTGCCCGGGCATGAGATAATGTCCCAGATACGAGAGACGACGGTCCTGCAGAAGCCTACTCATTGAGGAAAAGAGCTATTATTGAGAAAATGAGAATTGGACTTGCGCCGAGATGCCAATCCCAGAGATGCTTGGATACGGATGACAATCAATCCTTGACTATGCCGACATACACGAAGGTATGGGGAATTCTACCCTATTTAATATACTTACTTTCGATGACAATCTACGAGAATAGCAAATGAGTGTGGAGATGCAAATAAACGATTTACCGGCGGCCTTGCGGTACCGAGTATCATCCCGACTACTATTCAAGATACCAAATCAAGTGCCAAATTCAATGCCGATTACAATGCAGATTACAATACCGAATACAATGCAATATCTGTTTCAAAGTTACATTACCGAGAATACTATCCCAAAAAAGATCCCGACTCAGACTCGGCGATCCCGAGCTACACAACTACGATGTCAATCGACGACTGCAAATCAAGTTCCCAATGAAGCCCTTCCAATCGACGTTCCCTACGAAGCTATATGATCAGTCGCCGATGGAGCAACGACTTTCAAAAGAGGGGGATGATCGTACCGGCATTTCAAAAAACCCCGACCGCAAACAATTAGCGTCCCAGATGTTCAGGAATCAAACACCAGAACGACGATAAGTCAACCTAGTCAAGTGAAGTGATGGCAATCACACCTACAGATGAATCGATAAGCACCCCCGAGGAGAGCCAGCGAGGGCACCCCGTGATCTAGGACAATAAAGTTCACCTAGTATATGACGGACGTTCAGTAGACCTGTTAATGCACCTGAGAGATGACACGTCAAATGAGCCTGATCCATGCCGAACGAGGGTAATATGGCAACCGAAGCAGTTCCGAATGTGACACTGAACGACTGCGATATGGGTACCCAATTGATCCCGAACAAGATTGAAAATGAATACTGTGCGTACTGAATAGCCTACCGAAAGGCATCATGAGAGACAGTCATGACAACTACCAAGAGATGATCCCCGAGATCTCACATTGACGGATATCTCTGCCAAAGGACTTCATATGGAGATCGAGAGGAGTACCAGGAGCCTTACCGGACCAAGCCACTGACCGAGACACTTACCGAATGGCGTACCGAAGGATCACAAACTATCGCTGAATGGCATACTGAACTGAATGCAGAACGAATCTACCAAATGACTACCAAGAAGCTAATGGATATTCTACTGACGCTGCCTACCGAGATTGCCAAGAGAAGTCGACCAAGAATGCACCGAAGCTATCATCCGAATGACTTTCACGAAGCTGGCCACCGAGACCCTACCAAATGCCGAATCAAGAGATGCCGAAATCTGCAGATACAATATACAAAGCGGCTTTCCAAGAGCAGAAGCGCGCTCCTAACGCGGTGAGTATGACAACCTACTGTGAAACTTACGTGTTAGATATGGATCAATGATATACCACATTCGCCGATGCAATTGGCGCATTCTACCACCCTCAAACGGTCACCAGCGGGTCACATTTGAACCGACGGCCATGAAGATGCCAGGAGCCAACGCACACATCATTGCCCAAAGTCAAGACTAGACGCTGGTGCAATGACATCGAGACTGAGAGCATTGGGACGCCTCATATGACAGTAAGTCAACAGGCAGAACAAGTCAAGACAAGGGGCCGTTGCAATAACGTCGAGATTGAGCGCACTGGGACGTCTCATACGACAGCAAGTCAACAGGCAGAGCAAGGCAGGGTAGTCACTGGACAGCGGGCAACGCAGAAGGACAACCGAAGCCGAAGGAAGAGAGTGTGCAGATGAAGTGAAAGCCGAACCAAATTACGTATCGAATCACCAATGAATCCCAATAGCAATTCGGAGATCCAAGTTACACTGCTACCGAGCCACGATGGCAATCGACAATGGATATGATGGAGAAGTCGTCGACGGAGCAACAAATTTTCAAAAGAGGGAGATAGCCGTGTCGAATTAGTCAGGTCCTACGGACAACCCACCTTCAAGTCTGACCGACAAACCCACCGGAGGCAGTCTAACGATACATGTACCAACAATCCTACCAAGAAGTCGACCAGGATGCTACTGAAGCCGCCTGTCGAGAGCGCAACCATGAAGTCGACCGGATGGTCACCGAAGCGGAGTTCGAACGACTATCACTGAATCAAGATGTGTCTCCAAGTCAAGGCCGATGTAGCGTAAATCATGGATCAGGACATCGCACACGGCAGCTTCCGTAGGAAGCTACGACAATGGAAGTTACGTTTCGAGCAACCGAGAAGAAAGAAAGAGATGATGTCGATGGCATGATGCAGAGCCACGATAACCTTAACTCAGTTACGTAACCACTCAATTGCGTGGATATGTAGTGGTGGGAGCTGTTGTTCCACCACACCGAGTACCGATGACTACCGGTTGCAAGATATATTTTACAGAACATGCGGAAGCACTGCACAGAACTCAGACAGCGCTAGCTCGCTTGAACTTGGTAAGTATGACCATCTTAGAGAACCTTACATGTTAGGTGTCCACGAATGAGACTACCCGAAATAGATGTATACGATTGAAAGCTACGACTGATGCCGGCAGTGGAACCTCCCATTGATGCAAAGTCATGAGCGGAAGCTCTCGCACCCTAACAAATTCCGACAATGACCTAAGCCGAGATACACAGGGGACGAGTGCGGTACTGGATGGCTGGTCTGACGCTGTATGGGTTTGGGAGTGGAGACATGGAGGCATTGCCGTCCGAGGATCGTGAGCAGAGGAAATGGTTCAATTGTGTTTCGGAACTCAGCACTGGAGGAATGTTATCAATTAGGGGTTCCTCTCTTCTGTTTCTCCCTTCTCTTCTCTTCTCTTGTATTCACCATCCTTCATTACTTGTTTGGATCTCGGCCGGTATAAATGGCGTCTGCACGGGTTTTACCACCTCTGGATCTCAGTCAATGGGAGGTGGAGTTTTCCTGTGCGCCGGATCAGCCGAAAGGTCACCCTGAGCGGTACAGATCGGTTGTGGGACTTACTGGTTCGTACGATTGCGTACGTCGAACGATTGTTCGATTACTCCTTTTCATTCTCTTCTATTGTACTGGCTTTTGCAGCCCAGGAGGTCTGCACCTAAAGAGGGGGATACTGTAATGGCGGCACGTGTCCCTGGCCGGGTAACGGCCATTCTATATAGTCGGCTCGCCACGGGCCATAGATCTCTAGCGATAATCTTACGTATACATCTACATCTACTATCACTCCCATCCACGTTTGCAACGGTATTCCTATAATCATCATACGTATACCTATAAGGCCGAACGCAGGCATACGTGCCTTTATAACTCGTCATGCTCTCAGTGTCTGAATCATTTTAGGTAAGCTCTGTTGATGTGAATGTGTGAGTTGATTGTAGGTACAAGAGAGACGGAAAAAGGTGCGTCTTAAATATGATGAGCATGAGGGCGAGCATCGTGTGAAGTCTAAAAGGGCAGGTACAGCGTGAAGTCCAATGAGACAGGCACATTCATGAACCGTAGGGCTTCCTGCAACAAGCTCCGGTTGGCGCATGCCCGCACTTTTGTCGGTAGAATCTCGTTGCCAATGACTTTGTGCTTGTCATTGGGATAGGTCTCCTATCGCCTGCTTTGCCCTTCAGTCAGTAGCTGAAGTACTTACTGCATTGGTCGGCCTCCCATGGGGCCTAGGCTGCTGATCTTCCTTCGGGTTGTGTCTGAGTTAGGGTTACAGGGATTACCGTCTCACTTCTTTAGTTTTTCGGATCTACTTTGAAATTATTTAATATTATCCTGTTTGGACTGGTTCAGATCAAGCCCAACTAGTCCAAGACTGCCAGTCTGGGGCTCGGTCTAGTCTTACCTTCCGGTGGGACCGGACCGGACTGAGCCCTACCCCAGACCGGGTCCGTCCGCACTGGTGAAATCATTGAATATCCTGCACCGTTTTGCAAGAAAACGATGCCTTGACTTGGTATATATATCATCGCCACCAAGCGAGACTTAGAATAGCTACTATGCAAGACCAAAAATTGTTGATGCTTGGTTGACGCTCATTTTCATGATGGGGTAACGTCGATGTCATGCACTATTTTGCATGAAAAGGCCTCTATCACTCCGTATATCAATCATTGCCACACTGCCACGCTTAGATTTCCCAATATTGAAGCCCAAGAATGATTAATACTCCGTTGATGGTCATTTTCAGGATGGGGCAGCAAGTATATCGCGTTTGATTTTTTCATCTAACAGCATCCAATATCCCATCTATGGATGTCTGCAACCAATCGCAACATATATTACCCAAGGTGCAAAGCCAAAAATCATTGATGGTCCTTTGACACGTATTTTCAGAATCGGGCACAGTGTGCATCACTTGCTCTGTTGCCCATACAGGTTGCCAATGCGTTGGTTATGCACAAGGGTGACCAAATCAGTTATCAATTACCATACTTCCGAGACCAAAAATTGTTGAAACTCTGTTGATACTCGTTGTATTGAATTGTCTATTCTCAATTTGCTGCCATCAATTATTGTATTCACGATAATTAGAACTAATAGGTTGCTTTTCCAACTGATTGAGACTTGGCCATTTGGCAAAGCCGAGCCCAGTAATATTCCTGCACTGTTCGCTTGCATACCAATAAGATCTATGTATCTTGCTAAATGATTTATTTTGCCCATTATACTTCTGTTTCTCACCCAATATTCACATGTGACTGCTCACCATTCTCCCATAATCTATCTCTAAATCAAATTCTTGGTCAAACAATATAATTAACCTGGTGAAACATATTGATGCATTCTGTCCTACTTTTTCTTGATTGATTTATTCCTCCTCATTTCCATTGCATTGACCGTCATCAACCCCTTTTCAGTGTGTTTCTTTGACTTCTGTGTTGGCCAAATCGATCTGGGAACATTTGGTGCAGTACACACATCCTGCTGCTCAGGGGTTGCCAAATCATCGAAGCCATTTTCTAGATCCACATCGGATTCATTGTCTGCCTCACAGTTGTCTTCGCTCTCAGTTGGATTACCAAAGCCGCCATACCATTGCCATTCCAGTTGAGCTAAATTTTGGGGTCGGCAATGCTTTCAGGTGCACAATTCTCATGACCTTCTGCTGGATGACGGTCGATTCTCTATAATTGGTGGACATTTAATACTTCAGTTCACCCTCCAGGGCACTCCTGTGCAGATAAAGCTGGTGGCAACGGCGATCTTTGCGAAAATTTACATGCAGCCATAATATCAAGTTGAAAGTTTGACCAGGATGCTTTGATGCTTTCTTCTGTATCAGAAATGTATCCTAGGGCTGTCATTTGCTTGTTTTGAGCCCATGATTCCATCTGTGTAGCACATAGGTTTTGGCTGCCCTGCCACATTTTCAAAAAGTCATGGATCTTGGCCATTCTGTGCAATTATGTTTCCACTGCCTCTCTCCTCAATTCGAAATCGTTATTGGTTTCTGATGTATTCAGTGCTGCGTCCTCCACTGCTGATATCCAATTATTGACTCGGGATAGCTGCCTTACTTCAACTTTTTCGTAAACGGTCTTGCCTGTTGGTGTTTACTGCCTCCAGCCAATAACCTCCCGCACCAGAGAACATCTGGCCTCAACTCCGACACCATGTGGTATAATAGAGGATATGTCACGTGCCACATTGGAGAGATTGGCATACTTGGGGTGTGTTTCCTCCTGCTGATGTCACCCGTCCGTGATATCTGGGATCAACAATATGCTGCTAATCTCAATTGAGTCGGAGTAGTAATTATTGAGATTTGGATCAACTCGCCCCCAGTTCTTTGGTGATTCAGGCGATGAATTCAAATAGAGCAGTGTGGCTGTCAATGTGCACGCTGCGCGATCTCTTCTTCCGGGTGCTGTTTCAGCTACATTTATAGGCATTAAGTATTGTTCATCATCACTGGACAAATCATATGGATCAACAGATGTTTGACCAAATCGAGAAGCCATTGCAGAAGGGATGAAGTTGTTGCTCAGTTGTTGTTCTGGTTTAGTGATGGACAATCATCTATGTTTGGCACAGTATTCGTTTCCCACATACTCCGGTAAGGCCACTTTTCATTTGGTAGCATAAGAAGTCTCGTTGTCAGGATTAATATCAATTCCTTTCTCCCATTTCCTAAATGATCACAACTTCCAGAAAGGATCAAGGATTTGTGCTAAAATGAGGAGCATACCCGTCGTTGTAGTAAATTGAACATTGGATTTGGACATCTTCCGTTGCCCAAACTACACAGCCAAGTACAAGTCTTCCTTCCCCTGAATCTTCTTCTTAGCTGAAGCTCACAAAACACCATCCATATGATCGAACATGTCATGATAGTTCGTTATGACATGATGCCGCATAACGGTATGCCTGTTGGATATCCACAGAGTCCAGTACCGAAATTGCATCAAAACTTCCATGATGTACTTCACGATGATCCATTGATTCTGTGTTGCAAACAGCGACTAGTAATCACTGTACCCTGGATGTCTCAGCAACTCATGGGTAAATTCTTGTATGTGGTAGGCTCGCTCATGCAACCCCAGTGTCAAGTTCAACTGTCTTTCCACATCCATACTACGCGATTCCGCGATTTACACATTGGACATTTCTTAGACAATGAACTCGTTTCGACGACCTGGTGTCAGCGTAATCCATCCAGCAAGCATTGGCTGCTATATGGTGGTCAGTTTCAGGACTTTTAAAATATCTTGAAATACATATTTACTCAATTATCTTTGCTAAACCAGGTCTCATAGCAGACAACTTGTTGATTCTAGCATTGCCCTCTTTTCGAAGTCTTTGACTCTTCCCAATGTCTTTTCTTCAATTCTCTCGAAATTGCTTGTTGCGCTCATGTACTTGCCAAGACTTGGTGCGGCCTTTGCCACAAAGACTGCTCATAAACGCACCTGAACCACGCCGTATAACCTGTGCCATGCATTGTATGAAGTTTCTTAATGCAGGCAACTTCATATCTGAGGCCTGAAGTGTGGAATGTAGTTCCCAAGTCCCCGAGTAATTCAATGCAGTGTTATCAGTCGTAAATCCAAGTCAACAGTGGTCGGTAAGCTCAAAACAAACAAGAACTTCCTTCAAATGTATGGCTAGCTCTGGTCTAGTATGATGACCCTGGACCTATCATTCCTAATTAGCTGTTGAAATTGAAAGAGAACAGACATTCAACCTCATTGAAAGCGAGTTGTACTTGCCACATGGCCCAATCTTGATCCATATCACAAGCAATGATCGACATTATGGCTAATTTGTTTGTTGATGTCCACCCTTCTAAAGCTAAACTAACTTTAGGTCTTGTTGGCAACTATTTTCTAATTGCATCCACAGTCAGTGAGTATACCCGCAGACAAATATTGCTAAGGGTGCGGGCGGAAAGCAGCACCATTTGGCCGCGCAATGCATTATATGACCACCTTAGATCTATAGTTGATATAGCATTCCATGAAATATGTCCAAAAACAAATCCTAACATTAGGTAGCGATTCCAAGTGGCTTGGTGAAATTCGGCTGTTACAAAGTTCTTAGCTGCCAGTTTGGAGTGTTTGGTCTGACAACTCAGTTAACATAGCTAGTGAAAGCAACGGGTTCAGATTCCCTGTTCGGTTGCAGATTCAGGTTGGGACCCAATCCGAACCGTTGCAAAGAATATCCACCCGAAATCTGCTGCTAAAAAGTCTCCATTTCCCGCCGCAATTAAGTGTTTCAGTTCTCATTGCATCACAATATCATCTATGCGTGAAATATGCAGTTTGATGCCCTCTTTCATCTCCCGTTCTCCGATTCGCAATCGGATTAATACTCATTGAGTCGCAATGGAAAACTAGTCACTTTGGTGGTATTTTCAGCTTAACTTCATAGCAACTCAACAAGTATTCATCCGATCATAAATTGGAGAACAAGTGCTGAACAATTGCTTCACGCTGCATATTTGACCGGTAGATAATGTCAGTGCGATATGATGTGAATCGAAATACATAATTTGAGCGAGAGTTGAATAACCCACCCAACGAATCCACGGCCTGGTTCCAACCATGCCCCAAACCCTGCGGTTTTGGCCGCTGTGTGGGTATGGAATCTGGACCTGAGCTTCGGTCCAGTTTCAAACATGCACAGCAGCTGGGTAACCAGGAACCGTTGCTAACACTAAATATAGCGAAGAAGTAAATGTTGAAAATCAATTTCCTTTGCATACCTACTATTGAAATCCCTTGACCTCCTTGTCTCTTCAGTAAGGCCAGTGCTGTTTCATTGATCTTTGAACTAGTCAATTCAGTGACTTCCGACTCTGTTAATTCGTTTAACTTCACAATATACGATTTTGCTAGCAAGTGTTTGCCCATTGAGCACGTCCCATGTTCTGATGAATGGTGAATAACTGAATGACCAATGATACATTTCTTGGCCAGGGTTGCTGTTCACCACAATTCCGGAGTGGAAATAGAACCGCCATGAAGGCACATGGCTACAATTTTTCCAAGCAATAGAATGTTTGGAGCCCACATTCATAGAAGCCCACTATGCATCGAATATGCTTTGTAAAGTAAGGTCGTTCAAATCATGAATCAAGACACAGTCATTGCTGTAAGATATCGTAACCTGTAGCACTGAGGTATTCGAAGATTTTGAATCTGACACAGTGCCAGGAATTTGACAGCTGCATAATGGGAGTTAAAAGGTTGTTAAAAATTACGTTATTGTGGAGAAGAACGCTAATACTTAAATATTCACTCTAGAGCTATGAGCAACACAAAAGTAGGACCTGTGAGACATTGCATACATAGTTGTGAAGTTGTATACAAGAATGTATCGACAAGACTGACCATTAAAACTTCAATTTGGGTACATCACAATGCAGTTCGTTACTGTGTAGGTAACTCCACCAGCACCAAAACTGTTCACGCTCTGTTGACGCTCATTTTCAGCAGGCACTAGCGAATTGGTCACTAGCATTTTTGCCTACAATGACGGCCAATACATCGAATACTAGTGAATGCCAATGCACAGCCCTTTGATGGTGCATGATGCAAGACCAAAAATCGTTGACGCTCTCTTGGCATATATTCTCCCGAGAGGTTAGCCATTTTAGTGCTAGCATTTTTCCCCATAACGGCGGCCAATACATTGATTATGGGTCAGTATCATTGCACAGCCCTTGGATTAAGCACGCTGCAAGACAGAAATCATCGATGCTGTGTTGACACTGATTTTTAGATCATAGTTGCGCTGGCCTCGCTAGCAGTTTTCGCGTTTAACGGCAGCCAATTCGTGGACTGTCGGTAAATATTATTGCATAGCCCCTGGATATTCGAAGATGCAAAACCAAAAATGATTGACGCTCTGTTGAAGCTCATGTATAGGAGATAGCTGCAATGTAATCACTAGCATCTTTGTATAGAAATGCGGCCCATAATCTGAATGTGGGTAATTGTCATTGAACATCCCTTGGATCAGCCAAGATGCAAGACCAAAAATTGTTGAAACTCCATTGACACTCATTTTTGGGGTGTGGCAACAAGTGTTTTGCTGGTCTTTGTAACTACAAAAACATCCAATACATTCAGTTTGGTAGAATACGACTATGCAGCAATTTGATTGCCAAAAATAAAAGACAATACATCAGTAATGCTCATTTGACTGGTGTTAGCAAAAGTTCCGGACTGTCGCTTTCGATCCAGGTCCAGGTCAGAACTGAACTGATGACAAATTGGCAGTCTGGGACATCAACAAACCTGGACCGTCATTTCTCGTACGGTTAGATGGCAACATGCTGAACCAGTCTGAACTTGGCCCGTTGTTAGTGGGTTCTCCTCCGCATCGATCGGTGGATTCATATACTGCTCTCATGTTCACTGTTTGATAATCGCATCCAATCAAAATTGATTGTTCTACATTTAATCATTACTTTTTAATTATTTTGCAGTTTGGAAAATCAATTATTTTGGAATCTGTATTTGCAGTTGCATATTTGGTATTGTTGGCTATTCAGCCAGTCAATAGTTCTGTTATGAGCTCAAATATCGGTGCTATGCCTTGATTACCCAAATTATAGACCAAAAATTATTGACACTCTGTTGACGCTCATGTTCTTGATGGAGTAAAGAAGATATCATGCACTGTTTTGCATGAAACGGCTGCCATTACTTTGTATATGAGATAGTGCCCAAGAGCGACACTCAGATTACCCAAGATGCAGACCGGAAATGGTGGACGCTCTGGTGACACTCATTTCCAGGATGGCGCACTGAGTGTGTCCTTCTTGTTTTCACCCCGAATGGCAGCCAATACCTCATTTATGGATGACTTTCACCGGTCACCAGATAGATTACCCAAGATGCAAAACCAACATATCGTTGACACTCCATTGATGCTCATGTTCAGAATGCAGTCGCTTCCTCTTGGGCGCATAAAGGCTGCCAAAATGTCGGTTACGCATAACAGCAACCAAATCAATTTTCAATGACCTTGTATACAAGACCAAAATTTGTTGATGCTGCGTTGACACTCATTGACAGAATGGGGCAGCGATTGTAATGCGTTCTTTTTTGCCTGAAAAGACTGCCACTCTGTCGGTTATGCCTATAAAGGACCAAATCAAGTTTCATTTAGCATTCTTACCAGCACAAGGATCATTGATGCTCTGTTGACGTACATTTTCGGAATGGGGCAGCGACTGTATCGCTCCCTCTCTTGCCAGTAACGGCTGCAAATATATCGGTTATACTGATAAGCGAATAAATTCGATTTCAATTACCAAACTTGCAGGATCAGAAATTGTTGACACACCATTAACCCTCATTTTGCATGGGCATATCTGTAAGCTGCAATTATTTAATTTGACGTAGTATATCCTCAATGGTGTTTTGCCATGCTTTCTATCATCTTCATATACATTCTCATTTATCACTACATTGTTCTTTATTAATACATATTAATATATCCTTCAAAATATACTTTACAGTGTGCGCAAATTGTAGATAATAATACAGTCAAAAATCACATTAGTATTGATTAATGCTTGTTTCCACTACCAGTTTTGCTCAATAGGCTGCTCTCGTCTGCAAAATGGATGTCAGATGCATTATCTCACAGCTCAAAGTAAACTAACCAGAGGATGTTTTTTCATCTGTCAGTGAATCTGGAATGAAATCTTTATCATACTTGCTATCCTTGGAATATCGTTGAAGATTGAACATTTCAGCGCTGGGATGAAGAGTATCTTTATACTTATATCCGGTTCCCACACATCCAGTTTGGCAACCCTGAGCACCATAGTCATTACGGGGAGGTGCAGGTGGCCTTCCGGGCAGATGTGGGGTCGGTTGTCAAGCTGGCAGTGGGCAGTCGTTGGGTGGAGGTGTACCAGTTCCTGTGCACCTCCAGCATGTCTGCGGATTCATTGTCGTGACATTGTGGCATCGAAGTCAGCCGTCCTGTTGATTTGCACCAACGATAGCCAGGTGTCATTCAATCGCTCCTTTCTTCTTTCTATGCCCAGGAAGCCCAACACCCCACTTCTTCTCATCTACAACTTCAGCACAAGGTTTCTTGACAACCTATGTCATTTCCTCTATTGCAGCATGCGAAAACCGACCTTTGGCCATTTTGGCCATATCCCAGGGAAGGGGCATGTCGGACTGTCCTAGCTGTAACCGACCTCCTTCTCTTGCCATAGTAGCAGACATGTTGACAACCTTGAAGAAATTAGTTGCTGCTGTTGAAAGTAAGAGTCAGATAAAGTTACCTTGACCGTATATGCTCCCATGGCCTCCTTGAAGGTATTTACAACAGGTTTTGTCCACTCGTGGGTATGTTTATGATGATATTCATGCGTGAAAATCCCAGAGCTGAGAACATCATCATGTTCTATTTCACGGACTGTGTCAAAAAATGCGTTCATTGACCATGCAGGTTTCTCATTATGGGCAGCAATGAATCTGTCACTTAGCTGTCCATGGATGCCAGCTATATATGATGAAGCTGGTTGGCAGCCGTTTACCTGATTATGGATATACTCACATGCGATCGCATGCTGTTTCATATTCTTGCTGCTACCGTTCTTATGGACTATTTCTAATCCTGCATCCAAGGTTATATTTTCAGGGGCTACATTAGCAGCATCATAGTGAACAAACTAGTTTCTACATTGGTGCTATGTCCGAGCGAGTAACACATCAGATGAAGCACCTGTCTATTGGCTTGATTTGTATCTGCTCTCACCATCCTGAGCTGTTTGTGTAGCCATGATTTGCTGGTGTAGAAAAGGAGAGGAAGATGATAATAAAAAGAAGTGGGATGTACTGAGTAATATATAGTTAGCTTCCAGTCAAAATGGAATGAGTGAAAGCCAACTTGGGCGATGACTCCTGCTGCGTATAGCTGCATGTTGCATGGATGTCAAACAATCCCTCGATTTGCAGTGAGTTGGTCCGAGGTTGTGTGTTCGTCTACATGGAAAAATGGAGGTGTATGATCGCCGAAATCATATGTGTCCCTGATTTAAACAGTTTATTCTTCGAAGAAAAGGATGTGTAGTGATGATTGGCTCAAGAAATCCCTAGATTCTTAAATGAAACAGAACCCAAAAATCGAGTCATGTTGTATGGTTGGCATTACTATTCCCAATGAACTTATTGTCAAAACGCAGATTGTACTTTGTTCAAGTTGATCAATGGTACCGACATTGACTTGAAAGATGTAGCTTGCCTCCATATCATCCAGATCTTGCAACATTCAATATCTCACCCAACAACAAAGTCAACAACAAATACAATAGTCGATGCTCCGAAATAGAACTATCGCCTCTGGGGGCAGGTAGATACAGCACATCGATAAAGCTGGCCTCACAACGACACTATCAATCAAAAAAGGTAAGAGATGCTGGGAAACAGAAACGGTCAGAGTGCTAGCTGCTTTGTGCAGGTTGCGATCCAAAGAGAATCATGTGGCAGAGAAAAGACATGACACACACTTTTTAAGCAATGAAGAGGGAGAGAAATGGATTGAGGATTATGTGGAGAGAGTAACGTCTGTGGCAAGAATGCAAGTTGAAGACGCAGAGGCAGCAATCAAGCCGGAGCAGGAAGATATGAATACAGCTGAACATGTGGGATTGACAACCAGATGGCATGAAAAGACATTTGAAGAGATGATGAATGCTATTGAAGAGATTCTGAGCGATCTTGCAAGTTTCAACATTGATCTGGATGGGTATGATGAGGACAATGAGGAAGAAGAAGATACAGAGCTTGGTAGGCTGAGCAATGATGAAGAACCCGGCTGGGTAATGGGGACAATTACCAAAATGGTACAGCAACACATGGAGAGATCATGGCCGAAGCGGATGAAGCAAGATGAATGAATTGAACCAGGATGGGGGTACGCACCCGACTACTTCCGTGAGACAGATAAGAAACATGGGAAGGCCGAATTGAAGGTTCTGGCTGTTGTTAAGCAACAAACAGACACTGCTGCAGCCATACCTGCACCAACAACATTTGGAGAGCTAATGGAGACTCATAATATCAACGCCAGAATATTGCAATGGCTGCATGGGTCTTCTCGACCATGACGTAGTCATATGAGGCTAGGTTTCATGAAACCAATGTCAGGCTAACACATATAGTCACTGCAACCCAATGCAAAGCCCTGTTCGTCTGATATTCAGATAACAAAGCCTGTTACTCTCATCGGCGTTTCCATCTCCATATTGGCTCCTTAGTGAATGACCATATAGAAATTCGATTTGGACGAGGAGATGGTGACACCACCCACGTTGCAGGAGCAATAGATAGGTCAATTGCTTTTGTTGATAACATGTCTCTTTGAAAAGCAATTCAAAAGCCTATTTTGCATCTTTTCAGCATTTTCTTGGGTTCAGTGAACAAATTGTGAGTGATGATATTTTGTCTGTTCAGGTGCAAGGGTCGTATGGGCCATGCCAAAGTTCTAGACTCAAAATTGAGTTGTTAAACTACCAATGACATTGATATCGTCATGCCTGTTACAGTGAAGTGAGAAAGCAATAACTAAATTAGAGACAAAATTTATGAACAAAATTTGTTTCAGTGATGTCATATGAGTCAGAGAAGGAGCAGTCGGAGCGCGATACAAAGCTGCATGAATGACGACCATCATGCGGCATTCAACCATGTATCGAACCCCTTAACTTTCTGTTCAGAAGTGTTGCACATGTTCAAGATTGCGAAAATTGCTTATAGTAAATCATGGAAATTGAGGAGAAGTGTAAGGGCACGTATGCCTGCGTCCGGCCTCATAGGTATACGTATGGTGATTATAGGAATACGGTTGCAAACGTGGATGCGAGTGATGGTAGATGTAGATGTATAGGTAAGATTATCGCTAGTGATCTATCGCTCGTGGCGACCCAACTATACAGAATTGCTGTTACCCGGCCCGGGTCACGTGCCGCCATTACAGTATCCCTCTCATTAGGCGCAGACCTCATGGGCTGCATAAACCGTACAAGAGAAAAGGACAGGAAAGCATTAAACAATCATGCCGCAAATGTACTCGTACAAACTCAAAAGTCCCACTACCGATTGGCACCGGACAGTAGCCTTTCGGTGGATCCGGCGCACGGGAAAACTCCACCTCCACTTGGCTGTGATCTGGAGGTGGTGAAAACCCGTGCCGATACCATTTGTACTGGGCCGAGATCCAAGGAAGCATAGTGGTATGAAAAGGACAAGAGAAGAAAAGGGAAAGAAGGAATAAAACAATCATCCTACGTACGCAATCGTACGAACCCATAAGTCCCACAATGGATCAGTACCGCTCAGGGTGACATTTTGGCGGATCCGGCGCACGGGGCAACTCCACCTCCCATTGAATGAGATCCGGAGGTGGTAAAACCCGTGCCGACACCATCTATACCGGGCCGAGATCCAAAGAAGTGATGAAGGATTGAGAAGAGAAGAGAAGAAAAGGAACAGAATGAAGGAACGCCCAACTGATAACTTTCTTCCGGTCCCGAGTTCCGAAACTATTCACCGATTTCCTCCGCTCCCGTGCATCGGACCCCAATTCCTCCTTGTCTCCACTCCCGAACTCATGCAATGTCTGACCAGCCATCCAGTACCGCAATCGTAGCGCATCTATCTCGGCATAGGTCATTGTCGGAATTTGTTACAATGGTAGAGCTTCCGCTCATGACTTGGCATCGATGGGAGCTTCCGCAGCCGGCATCGGTCATAGCCTTCAATTGTATACCTCAATTTCGTGTAGTCTCATTCGTAGAAACCTAAGACGTAAGTTTCTCCAAGATCGTTAATCTTACCATGTTCAAATGTGCTAGCGCTGTCTGAGCTGTGTGCACTGCTTCCAGATGTTCTGTTGAGTATATCTTGCAACCGGTAGTCATCGGTACTCGGTGAGGTGGCAACACGGCTCCCACCACTACAAATCCACAGAATTGAGTGGTTATGTGACTGGGTTAGGGTTGTCGTGGCTCTGCATCAAGCCATCGACATCATCTCTTTCCTTCTTTTGAAAATTCGTTCCTCCATCGACAACTCCTCCATCATTTCCATTGTCGATTGCCATCGTGGCTCGGTAGCAGTGTAACTTGGATCTCCGGAATGATATTGGGATTCATTGGTGATTCGATACGTAATTCAGTTCGGCTTTCGCTTCATCTACAGACCATCTTCCTTCGGCTATGGTCGTCCTTCTGCATTGCCCACTGTCCGGTGTCCATCCTGACTTGCTATTCCTGTTGACTTACTATCGTAGAGACGTCCTAATGCGCGCAATCTCGACGTCATCGCAACGGGTATGCCTCGTCGTGACTTGTTCTGCCTGTTGACTCACTGTCGAATGAGGCCTCCCATTGCACTCAATCTCGACGTCATTTGCAACGGCGCTTTGTCTTGACTTTGGGCAATGATTTGAGCTTTCACTCCTGGCATTGTCATAGGTGTTGGTTCTCATATGTGACACCCTGGTGACAAGTTGAGGGTGGTAGAATGGGCCAATTGCATCGGCGAGGGCGGTATATCATTGATCCAAATCTAACACATAAACTTCACAGTAGGTGGTCGTACTCACCGCGATAGGAGCGCGCATATGCTCTCGGAAAGCCACTTTATACATTGCATTGACAGATCTCAGCATCTCTTTATTCGGTAGTCAGTAGGGTCTCGGTGGCCCGCTGGGGCCATCTCGGTTGGTAGCTTCGGTTGAATGTCCGTTTGTTTCTCGGTAGTCATTTGGTAGGCCTCTGGTAAGGTGGTTTGGCATTCAGTTCGGTATGCCTTTCAGAGATAGTTTTCGATCCTTCGGTACGCCATTCAGTATGCGTCTCGGTCAGTGGCTTGGTATGGTAACGCTCCCAGTATTCCTCTCATTCAATCTCCATGGGAAGTCCTTCGGCAGTGATATCTGTCGCTGTGAGATCTCGGTGATCATCATCTGTTTCCATTCGGTAGACAATTCGGTAAGCTCGGTGGTCATTTTCTATCTCCTGCGGGACCAATTCAGTAGCCATATTGCGGTCGTTCGGTATCGCATTCGGCACTGCTTCGGTATCTGTATTTGCACTCGTTCGGCATTGATCAGGCTGGTTTGTGTCTTATGCATTTTCAGGTCTACTGGACGTCCGTCGAATGCTAGGTGAACATATCGTCTTAGAGCGCGCGGTGAGCTCACTGGCTCTCCTCCGGGTGTGCTTGTTGATTCATCTATAGGTGTGTTTGCCATCATTTGACTCTGTGTGCTTATCGTCATTCTCTGAGTCCGCTAGTCAATTGATCTGTACATGTGCTTGCCATCACTTGAGTCGGTTGACTTCGTTCCTGCACTCCCGGGAGGGTAATTGTCTGCGGTAGGGGTTGTTTGTGATTCCGGTATGTTCATCCCCCTCGCTTGAAAGTCGTTGCTCCGCCGGCGACTGGTCATATATCTTCGTAGGGAACATCGATTGGAAGGGCTTCATTGGGAAGTTGATTTGCAGTCGTCGATTGACATCGTAGTTGTGTAGCTCGGGGTCGCCCAGTCTGAGTCGTTATCGTATTCGGGATAGTATTCTCGGTGATTTACATTCGAAACAGATATGGCATTGTATTCGGTATTGTAATCTGCGTTGTAATCGGCATTGTATTTGGCACTTGATTCGGTCTCTGGCATAATAGTCAGGATTGTACTCGGTACGGCAAGGGCGCCGGTAAATCGTTTATTTGCATCTCCGCACTCGATTGTGAGTCTCATAGATTGTCATCGAAAGTAAGTATACTAGATAGGGTAGAATTCCTCATAACTTCGTGTATGTCGCCATAGTCCAGGATTGATTGTCATTCATCTCCGAGCATTTCCAGCATGGGCATATCGGCGCAAGTACAATTCTCATTGTCTCAATGATAGCCCATTTCCTCGATAAGTAGCCTTCTGCAGGACTGTCGTCTCTCGTATCTTTGACATTATCACATGCCCGGGCAACCAATTGCTTCATAAGTCTTCGACATTCCAAAGTGCGCTCTTCGCTCGCAATTGTCATTCATATGTCGGGAATATCTCTAAATTGGAGACTTGCACATATTCGTACAGCTCTGAGTCTGCTGCATGTTAGTTAGCTGAAGGAACCAATGAAATGATGGAAGTGGTGGAAGGGACTATCCAGGAGGCCTTGTCATTAACAGTTCGCCCACAAAGTAGCCAAGCCCCGCCGTCCAGTCACTACCTTTGGGTCTCGGCGAGCCGGCAGCAGTTATTCAAGCGTCTCCTCGGAGCAGCTCTTCTGCCGCAATTACTACCGCTGCTCTCTGCGCGTCGCCTCCAGCGCTTGGGTCTGTATTACCTGGTGAATCCAAGGTGATGTCTTCCAAAGTCGTTCCCAGCAGCACCATGCATTCCGCAGTCTGTTGGGGAAATGCTATGACGAATTCAATGCTACTTAGAAGATCGTCGAATGCGGTTGCGCCGAGTGCGTGTATACCCGGACCGCGCCGCAGAAGCTGGTCATTGACCTTATGGTTATCATTCTCAGCTTGTGAGACCTTCGATGCCACTGCCATAGTCATCGGTGTCATTTCCTCCGCTCCACTCGCACTCAGTGATTGCAGGGAGTCAATCGAGCCCAGTCGATGTCTGGATTATGTTTGTGGAACCATGGTAAGCCATGTACTAAATTGTATGCATGCATTGGCATGACTAGCACTACTGATTTGTCTACTGGTGTGAGATAGTCCAAGTACTGGACTGCAATCCGCATCTTCTTCCGGTGTCTTTTGCTTGTTGCATCACTGCTCCGTTCATGCCGAGGGTAGTGATGTGTGCCGCCTGATGTGATATCCTTAGTCTCTTGAAAAGCCTCGATGTGATAAAGATGCTGGTTGCGCCGCAGTCGATAAGTGTCCGTATGTGTTGCATCTCGCCATTCATTTTCGTCCAGAGTCACCGTTAGTGCCTGTGCCACCAATTGTTTTTACTTGCTGAGTGTCTAAGGATCGGTGGCGCTTGCTTTGTTGATTGCTGCCTTTGTCATCAATGTAGTTGCAGTCGAAGATCATTCATATGTTAGGTGAAGTTCAAATGTCCATAATACTTGCGCTCTGAGTGGTCATAGTAGTCATTGTAGTCGTCGTAGTCAGTCTGCGGAATTGGGTCTGACCGACAATGCGCTTCACACTACGCAATGGATTGGCGCTATAAGTTCACTTCAATCCAGGGAAAGCATCTCATCCCCAAGTCCTTCAATCGTAGGGTGTCTTCTCCGTAGGTGCACTTCGCTTGTTCGGACGTTCGTGGCCGTAAGAGTGCGTCAATCCTAGGGTGTCATCTATGTCGGTGCACTCCGCTTGTGCAGATGTTCATGGCAGTAAGAGTGCTTCATGCGTAGAAAGGTCCTCCTCCGTTGGTATTAGTAACCGTAGGTTGGCTGTAGAATGCTTCTGCAACTGGGCTTCTTCGAGAATGCTAGAGCTGTAGGTGTACACGCAAACTGAGATAGGTGCACTTCACTCAATTGGAAGAAATGTACTCGTAACTGTGCTGACTCGTAAATTGTCTCGACTTGGCCCTTGGTCTTCGATATTGCGGCATTCAGGGGTATGATGACTCCGTCCATTGCAGGTGCTTGGACTGGTGATCCCGCTCCATTGACTCGTAGGTATGGTCTTGTACTCGTGATCATCGTCTTCAATGTCGGCGACGCGCCTTGTGCGCCATTTGGTCTCAGAACTCAACAGGGTTCCGCCGTGAATTGACGTGTTCATAGGTGCAGTCGCGAATTCACTGGTGTCCGGTGGTTGATTGCTGCCATTGGAAGTAATCGATGTCGTCTCGAACTCATCTGGATCCATGATATGCGATGTTTGTCATAGGCTCGGTGGTGTCCTGTACTCGTGATAATTATCGTCTTTGCCGGTGACCCGTCCCATGTGCCAATGGGTCTCTGAACTCTACTCCGCTGCCGTCAGGTAGCTCATATGAATGATGGAACGGTCAATCCTTCGTGCTTCCCAGTAATGATGCTTCGATATCTCGTTTGGAGGGCAGTATTCACAATTGTTGACTCCATGGTGTTGCATGTCGGAAAAGGGATAAAACTCGTCAACTCGTAATCCCGTGAGCGAAACGTATCTGTTTACTGAATAAGCGATAATAGTGTAAGGGCACCTATGTCTGCGTCCGGTCTCATTGGTATACGTATGGTAATTATAGTAATACGGTTGCAAATGTGGATGTGAGTGATGGTAGATGTAGATGTATAGGTCAGATTATCGCTAGTGATCTAAGGCTCGTGGTGAGCCAACTATATAGAATTTCCGTTACCCGGACTGGGTCACGTGCCACCGTTACAAGAAGGAGCTGGATGTAGGAAGGTGAGGCCATCAGGCTGTATCAATCAAATACTACCATATAAATCTACATGGCGCAAATTACCGGCCGAAAGTGCATGCATGTGATTTGGCTACATTATCCTTCACCCAGATGGCGTGGATAGTGGTAGATCAGAATTGAGAGCCCTCCCAGCTTTTGTATGGAAATGATTATGCATAGATACGATATATCGGCTGTCAATAATGACTATATTAGTCAGTGAGTACAATTATTGAGCTTCCAATAAACATTAGAATATGATTAAAGTGAGCATCAATGGAGAGTCAACGATTTTTAGTCTTTCACTTATAGCAATCACAGGGTTGCAGAGTCGCAGTGTTCCAAAGTGAATGTATTGGCTGCTGTTTTAGCCAAAATTATGAGTGACAACATCGCTACTAGCTTCTAAAAGTCAGCGTCAACCAAGCGTCAACAATTTTTGATCTTGCATCTTCGTTAATCGAAGAGCTGTGCACCTGCATTTCGCCATAATTGATGTATTGGCCACCTGAATTGGGAAACATGCCAGTGACAATATCGCTACTGCCTTTTAAAGATAAATGTTAACAGATCATCAACAGTTTTTGTGGGGGCTCAGTAAGCGACACAGCAACGAAATGCATTGCATTGTTCTTAAAGGGCAATTTCAATTGTCAGTTGTTTCAATTTTGTCTTTGTATACAACTTTACAGCTAGGCATGCAGTGTCTCACAGCACCGACTTTGTTCTTGCTTGTAGCTTTAGAGGAGTGTTCGCAACCGATCTAGACTGTCGCTTCGGGTCTGGGTCCAGGTTGGGACCAACCTGGTTCCACATTGGTGATCGTGGTCATCAAAACACCCGAAACTTGAACTCAGGTACAGTTTGATGGAATGCTCGCAATCTGTCTGAATTGAACAGGTTGTCAGCGTGTTGTCCAGCGGGTCTATCTGTGGATTCATATAATGCTCTTGTTTTTGAAGTTTGGTAACAGTAACTCACCAAAATCATGTATTCAACGTCCAGTAATCACTTTTTACATGTTTTGCAGTTTGCAATATCGATTATTTTGGGATGTGTGATTTTCCTGTTATAACTTGTATCTTTCGCTCTGAAGGCTGTCAAAAGCTCAGATCTGACTTCAAATACCTTCGCGATGCCATGATTACCTTATGTGCAAGACCAACAATTGGTGACGCACTGTTGATGCTCATTTTCATAATGGGGTAACGATGATATCAGTGTTCATCAAAAAGGCTGTCATTACGTCATATATGAATCACTGTCACAAAGCGACACATAGATTACCCAAGTAGCACGAACTAAAAGTGTTGACATTCAGTTGATGTTCATATTTAGAACAGGGCAGTAATTATGTCGCTTTTACTTCGGCCTATAAAGTTGTCCAATATATTTGTTATGCAGAATAGCGAGCAAAGCACTGTCCAATTACCTTTTTTACAGTATCAAAAATTGTCGACACTCTGATGATGCCCAATTCCCGAATGTGGCAGCAACTGTATCACTTCCTGTTTTTTCTATTGAGGGTGCCAATATGTTGGTTATCCATTACAGCATGCAAATCAATGTCGAATTACTTTATTTACAAGATCCAAAATCATTGCCGCTCCAGTGACGTCTATTTTGGGTAGTAGCCATATCATCGATAACAATATTGCCCATAAAGGTGGCCAATACTTGGATTATACATTACTATTGTTGCGCAGCCCTTTGATTGTTCAAGACGCAAGGCCAAAAATTGTTGATGTTTCATTGACACTCATTTCTAGGATGGGGCACCTAGCATGGCACTTTTCTTTTACCTAGAAAGACGACCAATATTTTCACTTTGAAAAGATGTGACAATGCAGCCCTGTGTTTGCGGAATGTGCAAGACAGAAAATCATTGACACTCCATCGATGCTCATCATAAACACATTCTAACACTTGTTGTATAGTCAATAATTGTATACAAATAATTATATAGTTTTTATTGACAGCCTATGTATCCTGTCCATGAATACTCAATTGTATCCAAAAGGCATTTGGCCTCTCAATTTCTGATCTGCCGCTACACATGTTATAGGAGCGATGGATGACATAGAGTTGTCACATTCCAGCACTTTCGGCCGGCAATTTACCACATGTAGATCCACCCACTAATTTTTGATTAATATAGCCCAACTTTCTCACTTTGCTTATCCAGCTCCTTCCCCTAGAAATCCAGGACCAACTATAAGCAATTTTCAAAATGTTGACCATGTGAACCAGGTCGGAGCGCAGAGTTATGCAGTTGGATGTAAGGATGAATTCATTATGATGGTGGTCTTTCATACAGATTCACTGTACATATTGCCTGCTCCTTCTTTAACTCATATGACATCACTGACTCAAATCTTGTTGGTAAATTTTGTCTTCAATTTTGTTTTTGGATTCTGAGTTAACCATAACAGGCAAAGCTATATCTAGTGTTAGCAACGGTTCCAGATTTGGACCCGGCGGGTATTATAGGTCTGCGTGGTAACGGCATTACCACATCAAAAATCGACGATTTTTTAAGCGAACTGTCCAAACATGTCCATGAATATTGGTCAGAAAATTTAGCATTTGGTATATCAAATATGCAGCTTGGCATGGTGCATCTTTCGGTGTTCTCCGATTTTCAATATCATGAAAATTCAGCAAGCAATTGGGTAAAAACCTCATTTTTGGGCCCAAAATGGCACCTTTTTCAATGACTCTAGCTGAGTTTTTGAGATATGCAAAATCGAAGACTACCAAAAGATGCACAGTGTGAAACTGCATATTTGACATACCAAACACTAAATTCTCTGAACAATATTCGTGGACTTAATTGAGGGAACCGTTTGGTAAAAACCCAAACTGAACCCACCAGTTCTGGGTTTGCTTGGAACCGCTATAGTAGAAACAGTCCAAGAACGGAACCGTTGATAACACGAGCAAAATCTAGTCGATTGGTCATCATTTAACCTGATTTGCAGCATAGAACTATTGAACGACCCGTATGACCTGTACCCATACACAGATGAATTATCATGTCTCACAACTTGGTCACTGAAATCAAGACATAGCTGACATGTAGCAAGATAGGTACACCAATCGCTTCTCATGGAGATACATTGCCAAAAATCCCAATATGCGCATCTAATCTTCTGATCATGAATAAGCTGTTACAATTTATTTGTCTGAATCTGATTCCCGTATGGTAATCCGTTGGGAAGGCTATATGCAGGGGTATGAGCTTACAGTTATAACAGGCTTCAATTTCTTAATTGGTAACAAGTTGGGTCCAGTGATAAGCGGGAGTGATTCTATTCGTCTGTGTGAGTGTGGTTTCCTGGAATCTGGCCTCATATGAGTACAACCTTACCATGAAGTCCCTTACCGAATTGGCAAATTTCCAGGGATGATGTCGAGTGTCTACATATGCTCTCCAAATCTTATCGGCGCTGGTGGGGTTGCAAACATATTCATTTGTGTGGCCACGACTGCCGCAACTGTCAATACGGCTGTCCAGTACATCTTATCATACCCATGATGCAAGTCCAAACATCGTGGGCACTCGGTTGACACTCATTTTCACGATCGGGCAGAGAGGGTGTCTCTCTTATTTTTGATTATGAAGGTGGCCAATACATCAAACAAAGAAAATTTCATCGCAAAGTTAATATTTTGTAAATAACAGTAGGATATCTGAATGTGACGATATATAGAAAAACCCAAAATGCGGAACCGGAGATTGGAACTGCCAGGTCAAGACAAACGTGGCAATCCCTGCGAGTTGATATGTACGGGTCCAGGTTTGGACCCCCAAGAGGACGTGGGTCAGGTTTTTGGACAGATCTGGAACCAAACTGACCCGTTTTTGTGGTTGAAACCCGGACCGCTGGCAGGTTACCCAGACCCATTGTCAATACTACTCTAGAGTCAATATATAACAATCAGCATTTTGCTCAACCAGAATGTACCATTTGACTGTCTTTCAAGTTGAATTACGCAGCTCTCAAATTTCACCTGAGATGTAGGATATATAATTTTCAAATTCCTCTTTGCAAGAGGTTATGATACCTTCCACAAATGGATGTGTCTTTATTTGCGATTTGAGCGAACTTACTTTACAAATCAAAATTGATACTTGGTGGGCTTAAATAAATGTAGGGTTGAAGCATTCTATTGCGTGGAATGATTCTAAACATGCCCCTGCTTGGGGTTTCTATTTGCACTGCGGAATAGAGGAGATGGGCACCCCTGGCATCATGTGTATTGTTTGTCATCAGGTTCTTAACCATCCATCTGAACATGAGACCAGCTCCATGGGTAAACACTTGCTGGCAACAGCGCCCATTGCAAAGTTGAACCAATTAACAGAGTCACAAGTGACTGAATTGATTAGTTCAATGATTGATGAAACAGCTTTGGCCATACTCAAGGGACAAGGAAGTTGAGTAATTTCAATAGTATGTTTGAAAACGAAATTCATACTCGACATCTCGATCCTATCTATATCAACTTAGTTGACAGACAAAACTCTCTAAGGAGGCTGCTTCAGACAGTATAACTGCCGAATTCGACCAAGACACCTGAAATCGCTAACGAATGTTACGATATATTTCGCCTCAGATTGCATGGAACGCAATATGTAACTTAGAGCTGTGACAGTTATATCATGCATCTTGCTGCGAGCTCGCACTACCATCCGCCAGCATCCTGAGCAACATTTGCCGGAGGCAATACTCACCGAGAGTGGATTCAATTAAGATGCAATTGCCATCAGGAAATGAAGTTAGTTTTGCTTTAGACAGGTAGACATCTACAAACAAAATGGCTATAACGTCAGTCATTGCATACTCTCTGGATGGATAGTGGGCATTGGGAGAAGTATAACTCACTTTTGATGAGGTTGATACCCTGTTCATTTCCTATTCCAAAGGCTAATTAAGCATAATTGATCAAAGGTCAACATACTGGTGCCAGGTTAGCCGTATATCCGAAGAAAGATCTTGATTGTTTCGAGCTTACGGATAGCAGTTAGCTTGGAATTACAACTGACAATTCTTCCTCGAATTATTTGATGACTTGGTAACTCTAATTAACCCTTGAGGCCTCCGCATTCGAGTGGCCTGCCTTGAAAAACCACATACCATGCATGGCGAATGGCATTTCGCGTGCTTTAGGTGCGTTGATGACCAGTCTTGGTGTAAAAGATGCCACGAAGTCTTGGGAAGCTCATGAGCACAATCGGCAATTTGGAGAGAATGACATTACAGACATTGAGCAGAGTTATAGACTTCGAAAACATGGCAATGCTAGAATAAACATGGTGTTGGCCATGAGACCAGGTTTAGCAAAGATAATTGAGAAAGCAGGAATTCCATGATATTTTGAAAGTCGTGAAACTGACCACAACATAGTAGCGAATGCATGCAGTATTCAGTGCGCTGGCACCAGCTCATCGCAACGAGTTCCTCGAGTTTTGAAAAGCCAATGTTCGAATCCCTGTACTACCAACTATGGATAGGAACACACAGTGGACCTCAACACTGAAGTTGCTTGACTGAGTGTACCGATTACCAGAATTCACCTGGGACTGGTTCAAGAATAAATGATTTAGCGTTTACTGGGCTCTCTTCACAACACAGAATGAATAGCCCATCGTCAACGACATCATGGGAGTTTCATGGCCATTCAAATACTAGACCCAGTGGATGTCAAAATGCCATACGTTTACTCTGCATCACGTTATCATAGTTTAGAATAACATTTTTCATCATATGGATGGCATTTTACGAGCTTTAGCTAAAAAGAGGACTCCGTGGAAGGAAGTAGGATATTTCACTCTGAAGTTTGCGCTGCCGAAACTGTCCAACTATTTTGCAGACATTACTCCAACGACTGGTATACTTTTCATTTCAGTACAAATTGCTCACCCTTTCAGGAAGCTGGGAGAGTTTTGGAAGTGGGACACGGCCATGGATATTATTCATGAGAACCGGACTTCTTTACTACCCAATATGAAGATGCAGTTCTGAAGCATATGGCGAATGCATACTGTGTAAAACATAGTCAGTTGTCTGTTATTAACCCAGAAAATGTACTGAGCAACAATCTTATCGTCTCTGCAACGGCTTCTGAATCTGCTCAATCATCATTTGATCCATATGATTCGTCCACTGATGATGAAGAATGCGTGGTTCCTGAAAGTGTGGCTGAAACGACACCCGGACAAAGCGATTGCTCAGCAGGCATATTCACAGCCACATGGTTCTATTTGAATTCACTGCCTGGTGGTGTCAACAAAAGGAAACGCACTTGAAGTACGCCGATCTCTACAATGTGGCCCGTCACATATTCTGTATCATTCCACAAGGAGTGGGAGTGGAGGCCATTCTTTCCTTTGGGCGAGACATTATCGGCTGGAGGCAGTCAAAAACAACAGGCAAGACCCTTTGTGAAATAGTGGTAGTAAGGCAGTTTGCCTGAATCAATTACGGTGTATAGGAAGGTGATGACCCAGCCTTGGACACGGCGGAGACTCAAAATGACTTGTAGTTGAAAAAAGAGGTGGAGAAAAGAAATTTGCAAACAATAGCCAAGGTCCACGACTGTTTGGAGCTGTTGCAGGGCAGCCAAAACCTATGTGCTCCACAGAAGGAATCTCATGCTCGAACCAAGCAAATGACAGCTATAGGACACATTTCAGATACTAAAGAGATTGTTAAAGCATCCTGGTCAAACTTATACCAGGATGGTGTGGCTGCATGAAAATTGTCGGACAGATCTCCTATGCCACCAGCATTGTCTGCGAAAGACCTCTCTGCAGGACGAACTCATGTATCAAATAGCTGCTGAATGAAGAAAATAGACTGTCACCCAGCCGAAAGGGATGAGGACTGTACACTGCAAAGCATTTCCAACAAAGAATATTAGCTTAACTGCAATGGTGACTTGAAACTTCCGAATGGGAGCGAACTCGACTGGGAGGCAGACATTGAATCCGATGTCGAGCAAGGCAACGGTATCGATGTTCCGGAGTACCCTGCGCCACAGAATATGTATCTCACACCAAATATTCCTGGATTGATTTGGCCAATATGAAGGTCAATGATAAGATGTGAAAATGGGCTGATGATGGTCAGTGTAATGGAAACAAGGAGGAATAAGAGAAACAAGTAAAAGTAGGATAGAATGGGTCAATAGGTTTTCACCGGGTTCTATATTTTGCGTGACTGAGAACTTCACTGAGAGAAATGTTATGGGAGAAGAGTAAGCAGTCAAATGTGAACATTGGTAGATTAAAAGAAGCAAAGCCTGCAAAATGACTCATTCGGCAAGACATATACCGTTTAATAAAATGTGAGCGACCTGTCCTACAATATTACTGGGCTCAGCTGTGCCAAAGAGCCGAGTCTCAATCAGTTAGAAAGGCAACCATGTAGTTCAAATAATAATGAATACACATCAGCACAATGTATTTTAGTCACTGGGAGCCTCTAGGAGTTTCTGAAAGGATGTGGAGTGAAATCTTAGAAGCGTCAATTTCAGGAGAGTATCAGACCCTAGAAGGGCATTCTGGCCGGCCTTGGAAGAAACTGCAATCAGTGATGACTAGTGTTAGCAACGGTTCAGGACCGTCACTTCGGGTCCTGGTCCAGGTCGGGGTTTAAAGCTAACTGTTGCCAAATTGGCAGTCCGGGTCGTCAATAAACCTGAACCGTCAACTCGTGTACGGTTCTATGGTGAACTTCTAACCCGACCAAATTGGGCAGGTTGTCAGAGGGTCGCCCAGCGGGTCCATCTATAGATTCATATACGGCTCTTGTTTTTGCAGGTTGTCAATCATATCTTATCAAAATCGCATTTTGAACAACATATAATACGTTTTGCCTGTTGTGCACCTTGCAATATCGATCAATTCGGAATCCGTGTTTTGCCTTTGATATAATGTATTTTTGCCAATCAAGGCGGTCAATGATCCGGTTATGTGTGCGCAGATCCGCGCAATGGCTTGATTACAAACTATTCAAGAACTTAGACTGTTGACGCTCCGTTGACGCTCATTTGCAGGATGTGGCAGGGAGCTTGTCGCTGTCATTTCTGCTCTCAGAGGCTGCCAATATCTCATAAATAGATACCTGCTACCAATCGGATCATAAATTACCCAAGATGCAAAGGTGAAAATCCTTGACGCTCTGTTGATGCTCATTCCCAGAATGGGGCGGAGACCATGTTGCTGTCTCTTCTGCCTATAAAAGCTGCCAATTCGTTGGTTATGACCAACAGCGACCAAATCACTGCATATTTACTGTACTTACAAGATTGAAAATCGTTGACGCTCCGTTGACGCTCATTTCAATCTATTGTCCATTCAATATATGCTGCCATCGATACTTGTTTTCATCATGATTTGAACATATTGGGTGTCTTTCTGTTAGATAGACACTCTTCACATTGGCAAAGCCGAGAGCAGTAACTTTCTTGCACTGTTCGCTCTCACATGACTACAGTTTATGTATCTTGTCAAAAGCTTCATTGCGCCTGCTATACATCCATTTATCAAACAGTATTCACAAGCTACTGCTCACCATTTGCCCATAATATATCTCTAACTGAAACACTTGGTCAAGCTACATACAGAAGCTGACACATTCTGTGCTACTTTTTCTTCACTCCCTTATTCCTCCTCGTTTCTATTGCATTAACCATCACAAACATTTCTTCACCATGTCCCTTTGACTTCCATGTTGGCCGAATCAATCTGGGAACATTTGGTGCAGCGCTCACATTCCGCTGCTCTGGGCATTCCAGATCCTTCACACCATTGCCTTGTTCTATATCAGATTCAACGTCTGCGGAGCAATAGTCTTTGATGTCATTTGGATTATCCAAGTCGCCATTCCAATTTAGCCAATCTTTGATGTTTGAAATGCTTCCAGGTGCACTATCCTCATCACTTTCAACGGGATGACTGTTGATTCGGCGGATTCGGCGGACGTTTAATATTTGAGTTCATCCTCCAGGGAGGTCCTTTGCAGACAAAGCTGGTGGCAAAGGTGATCTTTCTGTATGTTTAAATGCAGCCGCACCATCATGGTGGAAGAGTGACCAGGAGGCTTCAACGATCTCGTCCGTGTGTGAAATGTATCCTACAGCTGTCATCTGTTCGTTTTCGGCACGAGCTTCCTTCTGCGAACCACATAGGTTTTGGCTGCCCCGCCACATCTCCACAAAGGCGTGGACCCTGGCCATTCTGTGCATTATTCTTCCTTCCGCCTCTTTCTTCATTTCTGAGTCGGTTTCAGTGTTTGTCATATCCGGCTCTGTCTCCTCCCTTGCCAAAATTCTGTTATTGGCTCGAGCAAACTGCCTCACAACGACCTTTTTGTGAAGTGTGTCACCTGTGGTTTTTGACTGCCTCCAGCCGATAACATCTCGCCCAAGAGAAAACCTGGACTCCACTCTGACACCATGTAGTATGATAGAGATTATTTTGCCCGCCACATTGGACAGATCGGTGTACATTGAGGGGGTTTCTTCTTGCTGCCGACACCAGTCGGTTATGTCCGGTATCCAAAATGCGCTGTTAATCTCCATTGGGTCAGAGTGGAAGTCATTGAGATTTGGATTAATTTGCCCCCAGTTCCTTGGTGCTTCAGGTGGTGAATTCAAATTGAGCCTGGCGGCGGTCGATAAGCGTGCTGCAAGATCACTTCGTTTAGGTGTTGTTTCAGCCACATTGGTAGGCGTTAAGTATTCTTCATCATTGCTGGACAAATCATAAGAATCAAAGGATGATTCACGGGATGCTGAAGCCATCGCGGAGGGGACCAGATTTCTGCTCGGTACATTTTTTTGTTCAATGACCGGCACACATCGACATTTGGCACAATATTCATTCTCCACATACTTCAGAAAGGCCTCCTTGTATTGGGTAGTATAGGATGTCTCGTCCTCAGGATTAATATCCATTGCCTTGTCCCACTTCTGGAAAGATCGCAACTTCTGGAGAGGATCGAGGATATGTGCTGAACTGAGCAGCATAACCGACGTTTGAGTCACTTCGGCATGATATTTGGATACTTCCAGTTGAGCTAACTTCACGGCGGAGAAGAAGTCCTCTTTCCATTGAGTCTTCTTCTTGGCCAATGCCCACATGATGCCATCCACATAATCGAACATGTCATTGTACACGGAGATAACTTGTTGCAATGTGACGGTATGCCTCTTCGACATCAGCAGGGTCCAATATTGGAATTGCCTCAATACTTCCACGACATACTTGACAATTGTCCATTCATCTTGTGTTGTGAAGAGTGGCCGCTGATTGCTGTATTTTGGATTTTGGAGCCACTTGTGGGTGAATTCCTGTAATCGGTAGGCGCTCTCGAGCAACTCCAATGTAGAGCTCCAATCAGTCTTCACATCCATAATCGGAAGTACCGCGATACGGACATTGGGTCTCTGGCAGTCAATGATCTCTTTTCGACTACCAGGTGTCAGGGTAATCAATACAGCAAGCATTCTCTGCTACATGACGGTCAATTTCAGGACTGTGAAAATATCATGAAATACATACTTTCCCAAATATCTTTGCTAAACCTGGTTTCATGGCCGACACCTTATTGATTCTAGCGTTGCCCTCTTTTCCAAGTCTTTGACTCTTCCCAATGTCTATGCTTTCATTCTCTCCAAATTGCTGATCACGCTCATGGGTTTCCCAAGACTTGGTGCGGCCTTTTACACCGAGACAGCTTATGAATGCACCTGATGCCAGCTGTATGACGTGCGCCATACTTCGTACGTAGTTCCTCAGTGCAGCCAACTGGATTCCACAGGCCTCAAGTGTTGATTGCAGCTCGCATGTCATCGAGTAATTTTAGGAATCATAATCAGTCGTGATACCAAGCAATCGGCCGTCGGTAAGCTCCAAACAATCAAGCACGTCCTTCAAATGTACGGCTAGTCCTGCTCCAGCATGTTGGCCCTTGACCTATCATCATTAATTAGCTATCGAAAGCGGAAATGACGAGGCAATCAACATCATCGAAAGCAAGTTGATCTTCCCGTAAAGCCCAATTTTGATTCATATAGTAAGGAATGACCAAGGTTATGGCGAGTGTGTTCGCTGATGACCATCCGTCCAAAGCTGAACTGACTGTATTTCGTGACGGCAATTGCTTCTTATTTGCATCCACGGTCAGTGCATATTCCCTCTGGCAAATTTTGCTAAGGATCGTAGCGGACAGCAGCACTAGGTCATCACATAATGCCTTATATGACTGTCGCAGCTCAAGATTTGATATAGCGTTCCGAGGAATATGAGCGGAAACGAATCCTAACATCACATAGCAATTCCATGTGTCTTGGTGAAATTCAGAAGTTTCAAAGTCCTTGGCTGCCTGGCTGCCAGTTTGAAATGTTGAGTCCGTCATTTTGGGCAATATGGATGAACCTGGATGTCAAGGATGAATTCCCTCTTCGAACATATAATTGTACTTCCTCGACTTCCTTCCCTATTCACAATGGCCAATGCTGTTTCATTGACCATCGCACTCCTTTATTTAATTACCTCTATCTCTGTCAATTTGTTTAACTTCGCAATGTGAGCTTTTATAAGCAAATGTTTCCCCATTGAGCTTGTCCCATGTGCTGATGGATGGTGAAGAACTTGGTGACAAATGATATATATGATTCCAGAGGTGCTGGTCTCCTCAATTCCGCAGTGCAAGTAAAATCACCACGAAGGCGCAAGTATAGAATTATTCCAAGCAATCAGACGTTTTGAGTCTACATTCAATGAATCCCACCAAGCATCAAAGACCATTTGTAAAGTAAGGTTGGTCAAACCCCGAATAAAGACACATTCATTGTTGGAAGAGATCATAACCACTAGCATTGAGGTATTTAAAGATTGTGAATCAGACATGGCGGTAGAAATTAGGAAGCTTGGTATTACAACTTGAGTGACTGCCGAAAGTGAAGTTATAGGACAGCAGATTGCTGGTTCTTAAATATTGACTCCAGAGCTACAAGCAAAAAAATCAGATCTGTGAGATATTGCATGCATATTTGTGAAGTTGTATACAAGGACATATTGCAAAGACTGACTGCGTAAAACTCAATGTAGGAACAGCGCAATGCACTTCATTGCTGTGCAGCTCACTGAGCATCCACCACAATTGTTGACGCTCCGTGGGCGCTCAATTGTAGGAGGCGGACGCGATCTCGTAGCTAGTATTTCTGCCACACACAGGCAGCCGATAGGTAGATTGTGGGTTCGCTGCGTCCCATTGCCCTTAGATTATTCACAATGCAAGATCACAAATTGTTGACACTCATTTTAGGACATAGTTACAATGTTGTTACAAGCAATTTTGACTAGAAAGGCGGCCTATAGTTCGATTACGGAACAATGTGGTCGCACAGACTCCTGATTCTTCAAGATGGAAGGCTGAACATTGTTGACGCTCTGTTGACGCTCATGTTTAGGGCATAGGTCCGATGACATCGAAGGGATTTCGGCCTAGAAAGGCGGCCGATAGTTCGATTATGGATCGATGTCGCAGCTAGGCCCCTCAATGCACAAAGATGCAATGCCTAAAATCATTGACGCTCCATGGACGCTGATTTTCAGGGCGTCGGTACGATGTCGCTGAAGTATTTTTGCCTAGGAAGGAAGCCGATAGCCCAATCATGGGTCAATGTTGCCGCAGGCCCCTAGATTAACAAGGATGTAAGGCCAAAAATCGTTGATGCTCCGTTGACAAACATTTTTAGGGCATAGGTACGAGGTTGCCAGAAGCATTTTTGCCTAGAAAGACTGTCAACAGTTCGATTATGGATTAATGTCGCCGCATGGCATCTTGATTAAGGAAGATGAAATGCCTAAAATTGTTGACGCTCCTTTGACGCTCATTGTTAGGGCATAGGCACGATGTTGCCGATGGCATTTTTGCTTAGAAAGGGGGCCGATAGTCTGATGAGGGGTCAATATCGCCCCAGGCCCCTTGATTAACGATGATGCAAGGCCAAAAATTGTTGACACTCTGTTGACGCTCGTTGTTAGGGCATAGGTACGAGGTCGCCACAGGCATTTTTGCCTAGAATGATGGCTTGTAGTTTGATTTTGGATTCATGTTGCCGCACAGCTGCTTGGGTGACAGAAATGGAAGGCCAGAAATCGTTGACGTTCCGTTGACGCTCAGTATCAGGGCATAGGTTCAATGTCACCGAAAGCATTTTTGCTTAGTAAGGCGGCCGATAGCTCGATTATGGGTCAATCTTGCCCCACGCTCGTTGATCAACAACGATGCAAGGCCGAAAATCGTTGACCCTGTGTTGATGCTCATTTTTAGGGAATTGGTACGGGGTTGCCACAAGCATTGATGCCTAGAAAGACGGCCCGTTGTTCGATTATGGATCAATGTCGGCGCACAGCCCCTTGATGTACGAAGATGGAAGGCCTAAAATTGTTGACGGTCTGTTGACGCTCTTTTTAAGCGGCATAGGTACGCTGTCGCCATAAGCATTTTTGCCTAGAACGGCAGCCGATAGTTCGATTATGTGTTAATGTCACTGCGCAGCCCTCTGCCTTTTTCAAGATGCAAGGCCAAAAATTGTTGATGCTCTGTTGACGCTGATTTTTAGGATGTGGTAATGAGCATGTCTGTTGTATTTTTCGCAATGCCGCCCTCCAATGAATTCACTATGGCAGGATGTGACAATGCCGCCCATTGATTGCCGAATGTGTATGACTAATAATCGTTGTCAATGTGTTGACGCTCATATCAATCACATCGGAACAGCATTTGTACACACAGTAATTGTATGCAATGCATCATATACACATTATTGACATCAAATATTGCGTTTGTATGTGTTATCATTTGCATCCAGGGGTTGTGTTACCTCTCAATTTCTGATCAACTGCTATCCACACTATCCAAGTGAGAGACGACCTGGCCCGATCGCATTCCCATTTTGGCCGGCACTTCACGGCATGTAGATCATTTCAATAATCTTTCGTAAATATGGCTCGACTTCCTCACCATTACTTATCCAGCTCCTTCTACTCGATATTCATGACCCACCATAAGCAATTTCAAATATATCTACCATGTGCAGGCGGTCTGTGCAGAGAGTTATGCAGTTGGATACATGGATGAATGTGGCAGGACGGTCGTTGTTCGGATGCAATCATTATGAGCACAGACCGCTCTTTCTATGACACATATGACATCACTCACCTAAATTTTGTTAGTATATTTCATCACTAATATAGCTTATGCTGTGTTGCTTAACAGTCACTTGCAGATAGAAATCAAACGTTTTGGCCGTGTTTCTTTGTGATCTGTATTCTAGAACTTTCACATGGTGCGTTCGACATTTGCACATGCACAGAAGAATTATCATGTCTCACAATTTGGTCACTGAAATCAAGAAAAAGCTGACAAGTAGCAAAATTGGTACACAACTTGCTTTTCTCCAAGATACGACGTCAAAAATGACAATTTGCATATCTATTCTGCCTCTGACGCAGGACCAATCACCATGTCTTCGTCCCAATCCGAAATCTATATGGTGATCAGCTGGAGGCTATATCCAGGCGTATAAGTATACTGGTTCAACAGGCCTCGCTTCCAGCAAAAGTGACAAATCTCGCTTTGGGGCAGGGTCAAGACCAGGTATTCTCGTGTTCGACTGCGGTTCAACCGACCCTAGCCTAATATGACTACTTCCTTGTCAAGAAGTCCCTTGCGGCATTTGTGATATTCCGGGGACAATGTCAAGGCACTGCAGAAGCTCTCCAATCGTTGTCGGTACAGATGTCGCTGCATCAACATCTGTTTGCTGTTGAACGACTGCTGGACCCCTCAATGCAAATGTGCAGGACTTCTTATCTCTTTCCCGAAAGTAATTGGCTGCATCCTCCCATCCCGGTTGTGTCACTTCGTCGAGCTATATCTGCTTCTGACGAAAGCGCTACAGGCGCTGTTGCCCCGTTTTTGTGATTGCGCCCATCACCCAGCCGGGTTCGTCATCTTCGCTCAGCTGGCCCTGCTTTGTCTCTTCATCATCCTCATCTTCCCTATCCTCCCCATTGTCAGAACTTGCAAGATCACTCAGACTGTCTCTGATAGCAACCATCATCTCATGAAATGTAATTTCAGGCTCTCTGTTCCTCAATCGTGCGTTTTCAGCTTTCCTCATATCTTCCTGCTCCTGCTGAACCGCTGCCTCTGCATCTTCAACTCGCTTTCTTGGCCCAGAGGTGTCTCTCTCAACATAATCCTTGATCCATTTTTCTTTGACTTCATTGCTTGAAAAGTCTGTTTCTCGTCATTTCTCGGCCGCTAGCTTTTTTTTGGATCTCAAGCTGCACAATGCCCCAAGGGCTCGGACTCTCTCTGCTTACAAGCCGCTCTTGCCTTCATTCGCTTGATGACGTCATTGTGTGGAGAGCATTCTCCATTAGCCATATGTGCCTGCCGGAAGTGGCGAAAAGTTCTTTTTCGGAGTATTGACCATTGTAGTTTGCCTTGACTTTGTTGTTTGGCAAGATGTTCTATGTTGCAAGATATGACCAATATGGAGGCAAGCTTGGTCTTTTATGTCATGGTTGGTACGTTTACTCATCTTGAACGAAGCAAAAACTCGAATTTGACTGTCCACAAGACGGGAATAGTTAGGCTAAACATACATCATGTCTTGATTGCTAGCGTCAGTTTCATGTAATATCCCAGGGATTCTTTAAGACAAACTTCAGCAGACGTCCTTTCCCTTCTACAATGACCTATTTATGTCTGACAATCATGCGATCTGAGCTGAAGTACCCCGCAATGTATCCCAGTGAACTCTCCCACAACATTGGACCTACTTATTGCAGATTGCGGGGCGGTGGGAAACCCCACAACTTGCGGCTATACGCAGCAGGATTCATCTTGAGTATATGGAACATCATGGCTGCTACTCATTCCATTCTGACATGAAGCTAACTATATAGTCCTCAGGACTTCCCACTTCTTTTTGTTATCATCCTCCTCTCCTATTCCACACCAGAATATTATGGAAACACATCCATCCCAACCAGCAGTGAGCGGATCAATATCAAGCTGATTGGCAGGCGATACATCGAATACGTCACTCTTTGGCACGCAGCAGGAATGCAGATACCAGTTAGTCCACTGTGACACTGCCGATGCAGCCTGCAGAAATATGACCCAGGAAGCCCAATTACAAATAGTCTGTGAAACTGGGAGCACCAAGAATAAGCAGCAGCACACAGTTGGATGTGAGTATATGCATATCATGTTATACGGCCGTCAATCAACCGTAGAACATACAGCGGGTGTACGTAGAGAGCTCCTGGACCAATTTCTCGCTGCCCGTTACAGGAAACCCCCATGGTAGCCTAAGGCATTTGTCCGCAATGTCAGGAAGATTGAACATCATGATGTCGTCAGCTCTGGAATGTTTGTGGACAAATCGCCTTATACGAATCCCCGTGAGTGGACAAAACAGGATTCAATCATTTCAGAAGTGGCTACAGAAGCGTGTATGGTTCAGGCAATCGCCAAATCTCATCATTACAAGCAGCAACCAATTTTTGAAGGATTTCAACATGTCTGCTACTATGGCAAGGCAAGGAGGTCGGGTATAGTTGGAACTGTCCGACATGCTCCTGGCCTGGAATGTGGTGAAATGACCTAAGAAGGCTTATCGCGGGCCGCCATAGAGGAAACCCAATTTCTGATTAAAAAACCTCGGGCCAAGGTCCGAGAGGAGAAGAAGTGAGGTGTTGAGTTTCCAGGGCATAACAAGTTGAAGGCTGCGATAGAAAGACACCCGGCTATGCTCCATCAAAACCAGACAGCCGGATGCCGTCCTTGCCAACATGGCAGGGCAGAGAATCCACAGACACGATGGAGACGCAATGGAACAGGCGCACGTCCCCCCCGCAAACTAGAGGCGACGCCACCTCTGCCCAAAACGCAATCCGCCCCAACTGGTAGCAGTTCCGGCGCTCATCGTACGCAAATTGTCAATTTGCCGGCCGGATATGCATATTCACATACATATCTTCCCTGTGCTGAATCATTTATGCTTCATGCTTCTGCCCAGGATAACAAACACGATACACATGTTGATCCAGCTATGCTGACTGATGAAGGAACATCCACTGGTTTCTACACTATCTGCTGTGTGGTAATGCTGCTGACATCCATTTTGAAGACCAGAGCAGCCTGTCATGTGAACCTGCAAGTGATGACGATCATTGATCGAAAGGCATGGGATTTTGGAGATAATTATCATATATTTATATGTATCATTAAAGAACAATGTTGTGATCAAGAAGAAAGTAAATGAAAACGTTAGAAAGGCTGCCACAACAATGTAAATAATGGACTACGCCAAATCAAATAATTGAATAATGTGGATACCTGTATGGCAAAATGAGTGTCAATGGAGCGTCAACGATTATTGATCATGCGTCCTGGGTGATCACACCGCTGAAAGGTTGTTGGCAGTCATGATAGAATTATTGGCCGCCTTTATAGGCAAAATAGTTTAGGATACACTCCCTGCCCTGTCTTGATCGTGAGTGTCAACGGAGCGTCAATGATTATTGGTCGTGTATCTTGGGTAATACTGGGTGCGACAGGTCACAGACAGTCATAAACGTAATATCAGCAGCTTGTATAAGCAAAGGAGAAAGAGAAACACTACGTGCACCCATTTTGAAAATGAGGGTTAACGGAGCGTCAACGATTGTTGGCCTTCCATCATGGTTATTCACAGCATGATGTGGCCAATGTGGTCAATATACATCTTTTTGACTGCTTTTGTATGCTGAAAGGCTCATCAGCAAAAAACATCTCCGTCCGGGCGGAATGGCTCAGTCAGAGTGGATGCGCTCGGTCAGAGCCGTCAGAGACACCCCAGTGGCGGATTAATCCGCGCCCGGCGTCAATACCACGCGTCGCGTTGCATATCGCCCTCCGATCGCCATTTCGCCGTTTCTTCTCGCTCTGTCGGTCTCCTATTTGAAACAAACAGTCTGGTGTTGTGGCTAACTGTGACCATACGTCGGAATGGGTTCATTGGGTACACGCTTGCATCGGGATTGCAATGCAATGGGTGACGCTGCGAAAATCTCTCCTCGCGTTCCTTCTACATTAAGCTCGAGGAGCGTAGGAAGGTGAGAAGATATGAT
>Ga0307515_10001874_pt1 | contig 46797 bp, 50 predicted proteins | sample 17_EM_MG_FD_194513 | JGI IMG/M metagenome (GOLD analysis project Ga0307515, IMG submission 194513) | Populus trichocarpa ectomycorrhiza microbial communities from riparian zone in the Pacific Northwest, United States - 17_EM | ecosystem: Host-associated > Plants > Roots > Unclassified | place... | reverse complement strand
CTCACTACCCTGGCCAATTTCGCTCCTCCTTTCCTCCGAAACCCCAGAAACATGGATGATTCATGAGAACCTCCTTCTCTCCTCTCTGCGAACTAGCGACGACAAGTCGGCCCGCCTCTGCCTCGATAGAATGACCGCGCGCTTTGGCGGAGAGAACGAGCGCGTTATGGCGCTAAAAGGCATGTACGAAGAGGCTGTAGCGGTAGATAACACAGGTCTGGAGAAGGTTCTTAAAAAGTATGAGAGTATACTTAAGGCGGATCCCACGAATATGGTTGGCTTGATCTATACTTGGATGTTACGGATCGTCATACTGACCATACTAAGCCAATCCGAAAACGACGGGTAGCGCTTCTTCGGTCAATGTCACGCCCTGCAGATGCTATTGCTGCGCTCGTCGAATTACTCGATGCGTCACCTACAGATGCTGAAGCTTGGGCCGAGCTATCAGATCTCTACGCTATGCAGAACATGTATGCGCAAGCCATATATAGCTTAGAGGAAGTTCTATTGATCACGCCGAATGCGTGGAGTGTAAGTCCACGGTACCTTATTACACATGTTATGTACACATCAAGTGGGCTAAATTAAATCTACGTCAGATCCACGCACGAATGGGCGAACTCCTCTACCTCTCCGCAACAGCATCCTCTTCTAACGGTAGCGACGGACATACCCTTAAAGGTCTTTTAGAATCCATGCGCCGCTTCTGCCGCAGCATTGAGCTCTGTGACGACTACCTCCGAGGCTACTACGGCCTTAAACTAGTAAGTCCTCACCGGCCATCTCTATATCCCATACCCAACCCTAACTCTCCTATCCGACGACTAACGCCACTCCTAGACAACGAAACGGCTCTTATCTCTTCTTCCCGATCACTCCAAGCCTGCCCCCTCATCCTCAGATTCCATATTCGGCGACCTTGCACCACCCTCCATTTCCGCCGTCCAGAAGCTGCACGAGCTTGCAACTTCCAAGCTTGCAGAAATCGTGCGGAGAGGTTCAGCAAAGGAGCCTGGGTGGGGCGGCTATGATGGGGCGGAATTGATTGCTGCAAGGGAGTTACTAAATAGGGATGCGCAGAAAATCGAACGGTGATGATAACGACAGACTGGCGTGTTCCCACAATTCATGTAAAGATACCTCACGTAGAAAATGAAATTGTTTAAATTATCACCGGTCAACAAGAAGGTTCGTGTGACCATTTCGTCTAGTCTATAACACGATTTTCAGTTAAAGCGCCACTTTCACGGAAATCCCGCAAGCTCATACATACTAAAGAGTGGTGAATTTATTGCTGCGTTATGTGAGGTTCTGGTGTTCTAAAGTCCGTGTGTGGGGATTGCTTTGTACTTGTACATATTGGGGGATGGGAAAAATGAATTGCAAGCACAGACGTTTGAGATGCTCGCCGAGTCAAGTGAACCTCAATAGCCAACTCCTTATCACCATCAGAGGCTTTACGAAAGTATATGAAGAGATCATAAGAGAACCCAAAGGAAAGTTCTATATGCTTAAAATCAGAACATGAACCACTTGATATGTTTTTCTCCGAACTTCATCAGAAGCCTCCCTGTAATACTTATTGCAAGGCAGCGATCAGAAGGAGACACTCTTTGCACACGTGACCTCTCTTATTCGCCAAAGAAAGAGGAGAGTATGATACGAGCCCATATATATATGCATGGACAGTAATGAACATATATTGTGACCACCAACCCAAGCAAGTTGCAAGCCCCCAACTAGCATTCACACCGTTACTACATATACAATAGCAGTCAACAGTAACCTGAATGAAGAAGTGTCTCATCAATCAGTATTATCGAATCTACCGTCCACGAACCAACACACCAATTCAATCGCAAAAGGTCTCCCGCCACCACGACCACCAGATTTAGGCTTTGCACACTCTCGTCCCAAGCCACCAAAGCTCGCTCCAAATGGCCCCTACCCCTCAGAGAAAGCTGAGAAAAGACCTTATAGTATCCCCATGCAATTACTAGCGACCCATTTTTATCTCCATTACCACAGAGAGCGAAGAGAAAGTGTGTATGCCCACGCCATGCTGCAAAAAAAGCCTCAAATCAGTAACACTAGTAGAGAAGGTTATTATAATTACATCAAGAGAAGAAAATGGTTTTTATCCAAAGAGTCTAGAATATTAGAACGTCCCATGGTTAGACGTCGTCGTAGTAGAGATCCCCGAGCGTGGGCTCCGATGATCCTTTCTTACCCACACCCCATTTATTGCGCCGCGAACGCAATGACGACCAGTTTTCTTCTTCATCATCCTCATTTTGGCCTTTGCCTTTCTTTAGGATACCTTTAATTTTGCCGTCCTTGCCTTTGATATCGGGCGCCCCGCTCGAGGCCTGGAGGGTCATGGAGGAGACGGACGAGGTACCATCGGCATGCTGATTGACGACGGGACGGTAGCGAGAGGCTAGACCGACGTTGGAGCGCTCAGAAGGAGCGAGGGAAGGAGCATAGCCCGGTAGACCGGCCGGTTGGAAGTTGTGAACAGAGGGCGTGTAGTTGTTTATTGGAGCAGGAGCACCCCATTGAGTTGGAGGCGCAAGCATGCTCATGGTCCGTTGCTGTGGACCACCAGGTGCATTGCTGACTATGGACATTGGACGCTGCATAGCCTGACCGTTAGGTGAGAGAAAGTTGCCTTGCTGAGGCATACTCATTTGCATGCCTGGCATTCCACCCATGCCTCCAATCTGCATCTGTTGCATTTGGTTTTGCATCACAAGCATCTCTTTAGCCACAGCTGCGGCGAACTCCATCGTATTGATCTGCCCTCCTTGAGGTTGCATCATCCCAAAACCCATCTGGTTGCCCATCATCTGTTGATACATGAGCTGTTGTTGCATTTGTTGGAATTGCTGCATTTGCATTGGTGACACCTGTGGTTGTGCCGGTGGCATCCGCATCTGCATTCCGTGCATCAGAGGTCCGCTCTGGCCATAGCCAAAAGTGCTCCCTGGGCTCGCTCGTCTGACTTTCTTTGCCCGTTCTTCCTCCTGGATGACGCCAATCAACCCCCCCGGTGGAACAGGAGGAGCAGCGCCAGGCCCACCATAAACAGATCCTGGACCCATGCCCATGCCCATGCCCATGCCGCTCGGGGGGAACATGTTATTGCCACCGAATGCAAGCGACTCGCGATTTGCGGGCCTAACAAGGCTTGCACCGAAATATGGATCGGCTGGGAGGTTTTTAGCGAAAGGCGGGAGGCTCGATCGCCCCACCGGGCCAGCATTCGCACCTGCGGAAGCAGGACGATCGGGCAATGCGTTCTGACGAGTGTAAGATGGCGTGGCATCTGCTGGTCTTGTTGGAGGGCGAGCCTGCGTGGGGAATCCATGCTCCTTGAGAATGCCTAGAGGAACATCTTCATCTTCCCAGTCATCAGTGCGATTAATGAACATCTCTGGAGGGTAGCTGCTGCCGTTTAAGGCAGGTGATTCAGCCCGATTACCCAAGCGGTCGCCGTCACCATTCGTTGTAGTCTTTCTCATAATCTCTCGGTTCATCTGCAATTGCCGTTCTTGCTTTCGCCGAAGCTCTTGCTGTTGTTCGATAGCTTTTGCCTCGTCCTCATCGTCGTAGTCGTCCTCTGAGTTTTCGCTGTCGCTTTCCTCAACCGTTGGTTTCGAAGCCGAAAGTTGCTTCTGCTTGCGGAACTGGTCTTCCCTCATGACCCTGCGAGCTGGTGCACTCTCCGCAAATTTTCGAGCCGCGTTAGCCGAGGCAATTGTTGCTGGATCGAAGAGTGGTTTGTCATCTTCATCTTCAGGCGTCAGTCGAGCAGTTAGTCGGGCAGGAGCACGAGGGGCAGAGGAAGCTTTTGTGTCCGCAATGAGCGATTCTCCTTCTTCATTTTGAGATTTCTCAGGCAAACGAAGTTGTGCTTTAGGGGTCGTATTGTTGGAGGTCGATCGTGATGACATTGGAGTCTGCAGTGAGGTTACAGATGATGACGATGTTGAGATTGGTTTTCGGTTCACGGGGTTGTCTGCTGAGTTCGCGTTGTTTCCGATGAAGCTATTTCTGCTCACGGAAGATTCACGGACCACCCTCGCGTCGTCGTCCTCGAAAGAGCTAGACGAACGAACCGTCCCTTTTCCGCTGGTCCGAGGCGCGCCGTATTTCTCTGCAGTAGGTGTTGGTGCTGTGATGTAGCTGTGTGGCGGGACCGGTGGTGGGCGGCTCTCGGAGTGGTATTCAGTAGGCGAGGCCATCAATCTCTCATTCGAGTCTCGACTGTCCCATGAGATCGGTGATGGCTCAACACGAAGCGATCTGTCGAGCTGTAAAGGTTCTGGCTGGTAGTTGCGTCTGCCGGAGACTAAGGATCTTGCAGGTGCAGTTACAACAGGTTCGGACTCCTGCATCATATTGGTCAGCAATTGAGTGATTGAACACGACAATGAGAGATGCCAAGGTCAATGGCTAGCAAGCTTGAATATCCGAGGAGATCCGCAAGATTTATTTCTCATAGGGAGCACTTCACTTACAGATCTGACAGCAGAAAACCTTGCACCGTCCATCACCGTGCTTTGTCGCTTGTTAAAGTTACTAAACATATCGTCGAAGCTAGAACCAAAATCGGCCGAGCCGAGATCGAGCTCGGACTCTACTCGGGGTGGTATAGCGGTGCTTGCGTAGCTGGATGTGGTTAAAGCCCGACTCCTATTCCCATTTGTATTATTGCCAATTGGTGTCTGCACTTCGTTTACTTCCCCCATCATATCCAACTTCGATGCTGATTCGGATGCTTTGTGGTTTTTGGAGAATGTGAAGGTTCTTGCAGCATCGCGTATGGAAAATGTGTGGGAAGATGAGGGTTGGTGATGTGGCTGTTTGTTGATGTGTGCGAATAGGTTATCTGAGGGCTCTGCCTCGGCAGATGAAGGAAGCGTTGAGCTCGAACTGAAACGTGCCGACGAAGAGGATGTATCATATACTCTTGAGAGTGCCGAATTGGCTCCACTACTGCCATTACTACCCCTTAGCAAATTTAGTAGGACGGGGAAGTGTCAGTAAGTGTATGACTTACCTGTTACTAGCCCCAGAGTCATCCTCGAAAGAATGTTGACGAGCTTTTTGTGATGGCGATGTGAAAGGCCGCGCTGATCCACTGAGTCTGGAAAACCTGGACTTTTCTGCCTGCTTTCGTTCAGCGGCCTGCTTTCGTTCAGCGGCCTCATCTCGAGGGATTAGGCGAAAGCCTTCTGATGGAGTAGCGTCCGACGGCACGTCAACATCTTCTAGAGCATTGCCCGAAGATTTGCGCCGCGGAAATACTTTAGGTAGCTTGACAGGCATATAGACTCTAGAGGTGTAACCTAATATCTACTTCCTAACGACACTACCAAATTACTGTGTTTTCCGCAGACACAGGAATGCTTTAAAGGACGAAGGTATCCAAACGTTCATCAGCCTGGTCGATGCTAACTATGACGGCGGTTTAGGCAGAGCGAATATTAGGTATATGTGTACGGCGAGCGCGAAGGCTTAGACGGCGTCGTGGAGATAATGAAACGAATGGAGCCGCTGGAGTGGAAAGATGCAATCTGCAGACGTGGAGCTTTGATTAGCGCCTGTATTAGAATTTATAGCAGCGTAACCGTGTTCTCTAGATCCCAGGTCCAAGTTGTCAATGTGTACAGATAATCTCATCCCCCTTGTTGTCAAATCTGCTGACCAAGGTTGCCGCTGGCTGGAAATGCTACTGTGCCGTAAGAGTTGTCCAAGATGCCCAGAAAACAAGAACTGTATAGTAACGGAGAGGTCTTCAGTTGACGCCTAACCCAGGAGATGTCGGTCGCAGCATTGGAGTTGAGCGCGCAGGCGGTGTTGTTGAGGGTCTCAAATTTTGTCGGCGGTATCAGGAGAAGAAGACGGCACACTTACCGAACGGGAAGCAGCAGTATGCAGAACTGCGAAATTAACAAGGAGAGTCGTCAGAACAAGGGACGGGAAAGCCGAAGGAGGAATGGAAAAGCGGTGGGTGCAGGTAAGCGTCAAGCCTTGAAGCACGGGAAAGTCGATGTTCTCCCGGGATCAGGAGTTCGCGGTGATGATGTCTTTGCGGGCACGCCCGGTCACAATCTACCGGTTCAATAATACGAAATCGTTCCGCTTAACTTTCGAGCCGCTGGGCAAGTGTTTATTGATCAAGGATATCGCCGGCCATTATTACTTTTTGACGCTGGCCCTCTACATAGGAGACGTAAAGCGATTCAACCCACGGCCCACCACCGCTATTCATGCGTTGCTGCGTCGATCCAGCATGGGGGGCAGGTGCAGACAACAAAGTCTTAGCTTGGTTGTGGTGCAAGCATCAACAACGCCACGACTCCGCCTCCCGTCCTTCCAGCTTCCGAACATGCCATCTTGGGGGCAACCAACGAGAGGCACGCTGCCGCACAACGTGTTGATATCTGGCCCGATCAACGCTTGTTGTCCTCGCCATGCTTGCCACGCTCAGCTACGCCGAGGTCGCAACAAACGATATCAAATCGGGTACGGAACGCATCAGGTGCAATCGGCTAAGCCATCCTTTCGGTGTTTGTTTCCAGCACCTCGCGGGCTGCCCAGATTAGTGCCTCTGGAGGAAAAGCAGGCGGAGCATTGACTGGCTGGAAGCAACGAAATCGTGCACACAGGGGTATCCAAAGCAGACTTCAACCAGGGGCCGCTTCCCTCGTGCATGGCGCGAATTCGGTAACGATCCAGCCACCGATCCAGGGTGTCACGGCCGAATCTTTCAATGCGTGTCAGGCCGCTGTCCTGTTTTAAGTCACCAAAGCTCCCCTTTTCCTTTTCTCTCAGCAATGGCCTGCATTGAATGGATTCTGCTCAGCTGTCAGAGAAGGCCGTGGACAGGTTTTTCCAACGGCGCTCTGTATGATCAGCACAGACTATCGTACCCCGCTGACGCGGTCAAGGCTCTCCTCAATGCCGTCGGGAGTGAGTGGCTTGCATGGAACCCGCATTGTCGACCTCGCAGCCGGAACAGGGAAACTTACTGAGCCGCTTGCCACCAGAGATGAGGAGTTTGATATTTTGGCAGTAGAGCCGTATGCCAGAATGAGAAAATAATTAGAAAGAAAGCAACTTAATAAAGTTATCGTTCAAGAAGGCCTATCCACCATGACACCTACAGAGAACGCAACGGTAGATGCTGTGATTGCTGCTCAGGTACGTAACTATCACCTTTTCTTACTTCCAGGTTTTTTTCTTCATGTACAACACATCAGCCTTGTCTTGACACCCATGTTTCTGCGGTGGCTCTTCCTAGTGCAGCCTCTTTCTTTCAGACACACCCCAACCGTGCACTGCAGTACTGATCATGCCTTCTCTCTCTACCACAGTGAACCTATCCTACGAGTCCAGGCTTTTGTTTCTGCAGTATAACCCCACTTTTCCTCTATCCGTGGCCGCGTAATCCACCCAACTTTCTCTCGTAATCTTGCCTTCCCCGGTGTTGCAGCACAAGAATAGCAGGTTATTAAGCACAGTTGTGATCCTACTTGAATGAAGTGAGACACCGTGCGCTGCCTTTTCCCTTGGATTGTTTCAGTCTTTTCGTGAGCCAAACTGTATGCATTTTCTAACCGCATTTTTCACAGGATTTTCACTGGTTTGCTAACTTAGAGACATTAAACGAAATCGATCGTGTCCTCAAGCCCGGAGGTGGATTTGATATGATTTGGAATACTGACGACTATCAGTAACGTTTTACACCCATACTTTACTGCCTTCAAAACCCCTCTGCAGCTCCGATAGTTGAAATATTATCTGTCGTCCAAGTACCGTCCATTCTGATCAGTATTACGACCGCATCAGATAACCAAACTCAGTCTGCACCAACATCTACGTTATGGGAAGGCAAACTCTGACGCTTGACTTGGACTTTTGATGATTATGAACCTCGATTCCGCCATGGAAAATGGAGACAAATATTCAACCAGATTAAGCCAAGTCCACAAAGCAGAAACACACGATTTTTTTTCACCGCCATCGGTCGAAGACATGGCGAAGTGGATAGTATGGTTATCGAAAGAGGCCGCTTGGAGCCGGTACAGCACTCTAAGCCAGATAGCTGTCTTGACAGGCGATGAACTTGTGGTAAGTTTTAGGTTTATTTATACTGCTTGAACAGCTCGAACCGTACAACCACACTGGCCTTAGATATTCCTTGATGGAATGCCTATGGCTTGTTTAAATAAGTATATCCTTGTCGAAGAGACCCCGGCTACGCGTGTGGTCCTAGCTGGCTCTATGTGTTATCCCAAAAGTGGATGTATTGGCCAACGTAGTATAACGGGGCTGCTCTGATGCTGATCGCTGCCGAGTTTCGACCTCCGCTTTCTTTCTGGGGAGACATTTGGTCTTGATGCTGTTGGAGGGTATTGGAAGAGCCTTGAAGTCTTCATAAGATATCGATAGGCCAAAGATATAACATGAGAGATAGGCGCCTGTCGCCTAGAAAAACTGAATGCTATCCGGATGAAAGTCGCAAGTGGCCATCCGAGAATGAGAGCGAGTTGTTCTGATGCGTGTTGACAAGCAAAGCCACGCCAGGGTAGAAAATATAGGCAGGCTCGTAGGTGACATATGCGAAGCATATTTTGAAGCGTACCACGGTTGTTCGACCAAGAATATGAGCTGTCCTCCTACGCTAAGAGGCAAGAGTGCTCTTAAATTGATAAGAGATGCAACTTCTAGTAAATAGCGTGCGGTGTGGCGACTTCAGAAGGATGGGAGGCAAGAGGTGGACCAGTCGGATTGGTAATGAAATCGCGTACTGTCTCAAAGGAAAGAAATTACTTTGCTATCGAGACAACCGCAGTATTTTGGCATGGTTAGTGGTTTGATGTCTTCGGGAAAGGACAAGATTCTAAGACCAAGCCATAAAGCTGGTCGGTGTTGTGCTAACTTAGACAACAGAGAACGAAGAAGACTTTCTACAAAGCGATCAACAGTGACGATGTTGAAATGAATGAAAAAGGCGAGGTCGCCCTCCATGGAATGACCGTCTCTAAAAAAAAAACGTCGCTCCTAGGAGAGCATTTCAACATGCAGTCATGATAATTTTTCACAGGAACGGCCTTCCAGACTTTGTAGGCTCGAGGCGCCCATCGAACGGTATCCCCAGCCCGTCGAGCGGCATTAAGTATAGTACAAGGAATGTTTTGCCTTCCACCAGAATCACCAAATGTCTGGTTCCTTTCACCAATGATGTCCAGAGCACAAATCCTGAAGAAAGATGAATCCAAAGTAGAAAGAAATTGTTCCTCCCCTGAACTCCACGAACTCTAGGCCCCTTCCATAGCCTGTCGTGCCTGGTGTTGTCTATTTAACGGGTCTCCGGGCCTACACGCGCCTAGAATACGCGGCCAAAAGCGATTACCACCTACAGTCGCCTATCCTAACTCGCCCATCTCGCCATGCGTTCCTCTTCAGCTTTCTGCTTCTCTGCTTCCAGCCCCGAAATAACTTCCAGCGCCAGCTTGGATCTTCTACAACGATCTTCAAGAGTTATTTGTGTATGCCAAGTAGCTTTCCATGTGGCCAAACGCTCCGCCATCTCCCTCTTCCACTGCGCTGTGCCGGGTATGAGTGAGACGTGGCTAAATTCAAGATCTATGTAAATAGGGATCACTTACTGCTAGGGATGAACAGCTTTGTAATGTGGCCTAAGATTGTCAGGGGTGGGCCGTTCTTGATGCTCCACTCGAGTTGCTGTTCACAGTACTTCTCAATAACTCGTTCGACGGTTTCGTTATTCATGATATCGCCGTTATGGCAGAAGATGAACGCATTCTCGAGCTTGTCCGCTGAGATCATAGCTTGATCCATGTCTTACGTGTTGGGATGGGCTTTCGTACTGTTTGTTACTGTTCGTTATTGTGGGATGGAGATTGAAAATAGCGTGAAGTTAAGTGGAAGAAGTTTCACAGATATGAAGTGAAGAGTAGACCAGTCTTAGCAGAAAGCAGTCACTATACTTGATACCGGTCTGCGTGACTGAAATCGAGTAGATAACGGACGGATTCGCTGCAATTCTGCACACATTCATGACTTCATCTGGTCCAAACGAGCGAGAAAGGGGCAGCGACAGGTAAGGGACGGAGATGCACTCCATTCACACAATACCCACGAATTGCTACCCTTAGGGAAGAAGCTTGCTGATGCAGTCAGGAGAGAACTTAGAGGTACCCACCGCCCCACTTATGGTTGTGCTTTCGATAGGGTGTGTCGCAGAGGCATGGTGCTCCAACAACGTTAAATGGCTAAATTCATTCCAGGGTTTTACCTAAACTGTCCGATGGTGTGTTTTCCGCCGCGCTTCTTCCAACCCCTCATCCTAAATCGAGCAAACCGGAGTTGCCAATAAGCAAGTAAGCCAAGCTCAGAGGCCTCCGCTTGCCTGCTTGTCCAAAGCAGGCCCTCCGGCTTGGCTTGCTTGGAGGCTTAATAGATTTTATATGGAACTTTGGTATTATACATAAAATTAAGCCTCCGAGCCACTAATTTTCGTAAAAAGCTCTACCATTGCCCTAGTATATTATACAATTACGCGCAGAGGTAACGTAACATAGAGAATTTTGTATATTAAGGCGTCTATCGCGAGTCTTGGCATAGTATAGAGGAAGGCTCTAGCTGTAAGGAATGCTCTAGCTGCAAGGAATGCTCTGCTTACTACCAACAGTAAGCTACTAGTCGCATTAATTCTAGGTAAACTTACTGCTTAATCTGGTAGTTATTTTTAAGTCTATCCTCTTATAGCTGCTTGTTGTCGAACAGGAAAACCAGTGTGTAAATTAATCTACGAAGAAAAGAGATTATATATACATGATGCCAAGATACCCCTAGTCTATGCCTAGTGATCGGCACTAGGTCAATACGTGTACACTGAATCGCAGCAATTATATATATATAGCCGCTCAATGTAGTATAACAGTGGTCCTTGATTTTCTTGATTCAATGTCATAGCCATCTCGGCGTCGCTGCTCCTTCCCGCTTATGCCAATATTTCGCTCCTCCCACGACGTCGATAAACCCTTACTCTTTTTATCTGTCGATCCGATGCGGGTCAGGAGAAGATGAGGAAGACTCTGTCTATTCAAACTATGAAGAAAATAAGCTATATATACACGAGAAAGGCGTAGGCAACAAAGGGGGGGGCACAAGGGGGGTACAGGCAACAGAAACAGTATGAGTCATAGAGTGACAGGCAACTGGAACAGGAACAGGGTTGGATCGACATTACCTTTCTCATCATGCCTTACACTGCGACAACCAGTGCGCTAATATTCCTTCTCAAAGCTGGGCGACAGACTTAGCAATCCCGCCACCACCCCCTCCACTCTCAAAGCCAAAGTCTTCAATTCCTCGACCACCTACATTTCCGCCAAACGCTCTCCGGTCCATCAGTAACTCCGCCTTCTTGCGGGTTATGACCGCAGCGAATGCATCCAACAAGCGGGACTACACTGAATCGCCCTTTCGGCCCTGTCATTTATTTTTCTATGGCTCCTTAATGGATCCAGAAGTCCTCCAAGACGTTCTAGGGCTTCCCGAAATTCCCGCAGTCAAACGTGCGAGCATTACCGGGTTCTCCGTGAAAATGTTAGGGATATATCCAGTTTTGGTCCCAGATAAGGATGGGAAAGTTTCTGGGACACTATGGGAGGTGACCTCTAAGGCTCAATTCCTCAGGCTTGTGGAATATGAGACATCCGCCTACACATGGTGTGAATGCGATGTTGAATTGAACGACGGCGGCACGCTACACAATTGTCGGACTTTCTGCTGGGCTGGCGATCCAGACAGTGAAGATCTAGAGGATGGAAGCTTTGATCTGGAACGCTACCAGGAATATTTCAAATCATCTGTCACTGGTCGCCGCCCCTCAACAGAGTAGTTATTCTCCTCTCTCGATAGTTATTCTGAGTGTATCCAATGCAATGCCCTTTTTCCCTCAATGTTTCAGATCCCCCTTCTTTACCCAATGATTATCAATATATGATACTCTGCGAAAATTCACTACTCCATTCTCTCAGTTCTAATTTCACTAAGCTGCGCTCTTATCTCCAAGGCGTCCTGCAGAAAGATATTCAGGGAGGAGAAACGTCATTGAAAGTCCAAGGCCATCATGCTGTGCTCCAAACAGTAAATCTTACTTTTCCGCGGCGGCTCAATTTGCGCCTGCGGTACTTATTTCATTGCAATATCTCGTCCACCCGTACGAGAAATAGATGGCATAGCAATCCTCAGCCCATCGCCGGCTTAGTTTTTCCAAAGGTCGCTAATTCCAACATAGACCAAACACTAATGCACATTCCGTCTGAGATATACGCGCTGCTACGCCGCATCGGTTATTGATCCGAGAGCCCGAATAGAGTACCGCGCGGTTGCATACCGTTTGTGAAACGAGAACATCACCCTATCTGCTAGGAGCTTTCGAAAAGACATTCGACGCCACCGTCCTAATACCAATTCACCTCCGCGCGACTTGTTCTCTGTTCACCAAAATAGGCTATCACTCTAAGAACAAGGGAGTCTCTGTCCGACGTGAGAGCGCGCGCTCTCTCAATAAATTCTCAAACACCAACAGAAACTTTGACTTCGACGATGGTTTATTTTGACTTCAGCGATCACAACAGCTTCATTGCTCCACTGGACTCAACACAGATTGTCCCATTTGATATATCAAACTCTCTAATAAAAGGTGTCAATTCTCTGCTCTGGAGGCACTTTGTATAAATTACCCATTACTTCTCCTTGACTTTGCCGGCTTCGTAACATTATCCAATACACAATTTTCACTCTTTGTATCCCCTTTTCGCCTTCGAATATCAGTCTTAAGAAGCCCCAGACTTGTCCTACATTCCAGTTCGGTGTCATTGCCAGCAAAGTTCCGAATTAGCACCAGGCTCACATTCCTCTAAAGTTTGACCATGGCTGATACTAATCAACGCACCATGAATAAGTTCAACCATACTACAGATTTCCACACAAATATTTAGTAGGTTAATATCCATCTTAGACAATGTAACCTTTTGCCTTTGTACATATCTACTACCTATTCCCATATTTATTTTCTATGGCAAGTCTCTCCTTTCAAATTGCTGAAACAGCCTTGCTTATACCTCCTCAGATTTATCTCTCACTGGCTGCATATCCACGTCACCGGAGATACCTAATATTTCCTCGCTCATATGCAACCTCAAAACAGCACTTCGAGAGTTTTCTTGCTGGGAGGGTGAGCCCCAGCGGAGGCCTACGAACATGACTACCACGTCTTCACGTACACGTCTAGTACACTCGAATCACGGCATCCACCTACGACAGTGACCCCTTCTTCTTATGCGGTATAGCGATATACCATACGGCACTTACACGACCGTATACACCTCGCAAGCGGAAGGCCTACGACGAGTCTCTTATCTAAACCGCCCTCTACTCCCTCTATACCTTAATCCACCCAGCATATTCTAATACGTAGTGTAGCGCGGGTGCTCGGCTACAGGGGCTTGGTGCACCCCTATGGCCAGTACTAGGTTGAGCGCGCTAAAGGACGCAGGAAGATAGGGGATAGAGGCTAGGGAGGGTTATCAGAACAGGGCTGGTTTTTTGGCTACGGGCAGGAGGACTGCAGGCGATGCGGATACATGTATAGGGCAGTAAAAAGCTAGGGGTAGGCAGGTAATAACATCTAACAGCAATCCATGATAATATGGAAGCGTGGTACGAAGGGCAGATAGGGCAAGATAGGCAATTAGGACACTCCCTTATGGGAGTCTTCGAGCAGCGACCTAACAGTATTTTTCCTCCCGTTGATGTAGTACGGGCATGCTACCCAGAGGGGTACATGCTGTATTACCTCTCACGTCTCCCTTGGAGGTTTTTTGTACCTAACTCAGCGGAATTAGTCTACATGGACCTTATTTGGGACCGCATCAGACGTTAATCTAGAATTAATGATAATTATATCTTTATAAATATATACTATAGCCCTACATCTAGAATACCAAGGGCGGAAATATATCGTTATAGAACGTAAGTTGGATTTTAAAACATATCTTTGTAGATTTTAAACTAAAACTGGCCAACTACCTATATCCAACTTCTCATAGAATAGAGCTACGATATCGCTACAACGTAGAGGCGATAGAGAAGATAAAGAGCTTTTACCTCGTAGTATTTTGGAGATAATTAGGCCTAGAGAAGTATATAAGGTATAGCAGGTAAGGCAAGATTACAATAGGATTTTGAAACTTTAAGCTACTACCAAAGCTAGGATCATAAGCTCTCGGACTTTCGGTGGGGAACTCGTTGGTGATAAGGGGCAGTATGCCCGCATATGCGCGTAGTGCACGTCCACCAGGCGTCTGATTTATGATATGTAGAGTATCTAAGAATAGCGCATGGAAGGGAAATGGCTGCTAGAAAGAAGAGAATAAACGAGAATATTAAACGCGTTGGAGAAGTTACGATCTAGCCAAGAAAGTTCAAGGTTAGGAGGTTGTTGGGGTTGAGAGGTAAGGATGAATTACTTCAGCCAGTGCCTGAAAAGAAACATTATATCTTATTTACGCGGCCCTTTTCGTCTACGGCAAAACCGTACCTCCATCTGTATCTGTCGATCGGAAGTTCGTGCGCAGACTTTAGGTCAGGAAAACTCGTGTAAAGATTGAAATCTACGAAGAGAATGAGGTTATATATACACGGTGGATAAGTTACAGATACCCCTGATCTATACTCTTATAGGAAGGTAACACAGCGCTATCGACAGTATCACCTCCTTAAGCAACAATTAAAAATGAATGGCTAGGGCCGCTCCCGGGCTCCAGTACTGTCAAATTAACCTAAACATCTATCAGCGCATTTAATTAGTTAATAATGAGCTTGGCTGACGCTTCCACGCCTCCCTTCACCGCATTACATATCACGTCTCGGATGGCGGAGGTGGTTGGCAAACCAGGGGGTTTACGAACTGCGATTTTTGCTTTTGGATATAAAGCATCTAGTACACGCCATTCCGAACAGATCTAACATTTTGCCAAGGCCACGTGCTGCAGTACAATTTGAGCCCGGCCTAATTGTGGAGAAATGACTTCACGGACGACTACGGCATGGCATAGGTAAACGGGATTCCGACAATAGCAAGATAGACCTGGGGGAGCTGACCGTAGCTTTTACAAGCTGTAGTATACTCAGGAACTCATTGCAAAATTGTGGTGACGCCATTCGTTATACGATATCCACCGATGACGCAGCTAACTTAGGGCTAGTTTCGTTGAGACTAAATCATGGGCTGAGGATGCCCATAAAAGTTTTCCTGCAGTGTAAGTACTTTTGTCACCACTCTTTAGAGCAGTACTAATGAGGGTGATTGATTGGTGCTTTTTCCTGCTGCTTCTAGCAGTACCTAGGTTCAGGTAACAAAATTTCACACATAATTGGGAGGCTGAACTCGGAAAGGATGATTTTCGGTAGAATCTGGAGAATTGCAGATGAAGAGCAATCTCGTATATATTTTTAGACGGCAATTCGATTCTCAGCCATCTTTAAGTTATGCCATGAATAATGGAACCCCAAATGAACTACAGTGAACCCAGATGTCACCCAGACGCCCCAATCCAAATTAGAGACAGATTCATCAATGTTACATCATAAATCAGCAGAGATATACATCACTGACCATATCAGCCTACGCAAACTTGAATAACTAGGGTGGGGTTCTGCACGAAATCTTATACTCACCGTTGTTTCCTCTTACGAAAGCATCACCGTAGTTTTTATGCAATTTGCCATTGACAAATTCCTTGCATCTTTCCAGGGCGATATTCATGTAACCGTCGACTGATTGGAGTTCGCCTGTGAAATGTCAACCATTTTGCTATATTTCTTTCTGGACCTAGTAACGGAAGGATTGTTCGAGTTTTAGACTGAAAGGAAGCGTACCTTTGTAAATGACGCCAGAATTCAGCTTCACCGTCACAGACGCACCGAGAATTTCGCTGAGGAAACCAGACGGATCTTTTGCATCCCCAGCACCGTTTTCCATGTCTATTTCAGGTTGGGGTGATTCTAATCTGAGGCTGAGAGTATCTTCTGTGACAGGGAGCTTTATTTCGCTTTGAGGGAAGGTCGAGGTTGTCGACTGTGGATTGTCACAGGCTCGGCGGTTTTTGCCAAGCCCCGATGTCAGATGTTCTTAATTCAACTTCGCGTCGGCGCGCCTTGACCCCCAAGCCCCAGGCAACCCTGCCCGCGCATCACCTCCACCACTCTACGAGTTGTGACCCGTGCGAGAGCCATGGCAAACAGCGTAACTACTGAAGAAGCCCTACCGAAACCCGCGAAACGATCTTTCTTCAAGAAACCAAGCTGGGCAACCGCCGAAGCGAAAAGCGAATCTCAACAGGCACCTATTGATGTCTTTAGCCATTCGAGCGAGTCATTCGCCGAGATAATTGCAGAGCAGGAGAGGAGAAAGAAGGCGAAGCTTCGAAAGCAGCAGGAAACTCGAAAGCGAAAAGAGAATGAAGGTAGGGAAAGTAAGAAACGGCGTATAAGTACGGAAGAGGAAGAAGACCGGCACAGCCTCAGCCCAACATCCTCTAGGCACAGGTCTAGTAAAGAGTAGGTCACTTTGAACTGGCGCAAATGCCTTTAATCAGGTGGCGAATTACTGACTTCCCGAATTCCTAGTCGCAGTAGAACCCCTCATGATTTAACATCCGCCGCAAAGTCTTCGCCCAAATCAGCGAAGCAGAGTCCAAACACTCAATCGCTTTCAGCAGGGTATGATGAAGCAGTTAAAACATCAAGTACGCCAAAGAAACAATCTGTAGTCATTGACTTGAGCGATGGCTCGGGCTCTAGCGATGATGACCTTTACAAACCTCCTACACCGAATGGGGTCACTGTCCCCAAGATTCAGAGCGCAGGAGTACCACAAGACGAAGACGATCAAGAAGACGATCAAGAAGACGACCCAGAATTCCGTGCTCTAGCTGCTAAGGCTCGTGAGAAGCGGCGGCTGCAAGAACTCGGAGCCGCTAAGCCCATTGCATTGGGAGGCCCTGGTCGAATCTCCTCCGAAAGCTTGTCCAGACCAACCTTCGCTACGTCGGCTCCTGCACATGATCCCATAGTAAGGATATTCATTAGCTCGGCCATACCAAACACAGTACCCCTTCTCGTCTCCCGCAAGCTATCGCAACGACTGCAGGAGGTTCGAAAAGCCTGGTGTGCTAGGCAGAATTTTTCGGAGGACATGGCTGATAGTGTATTCTTCACATATCGCAACCGTCGCCTTTGGGATGTCACAACTTGCAAGAGTCTGGGCATCGAGGTTGATAGTAGCGGTAATATCAGGCAGAAAGATGACTTCGATCTTTACTCCGAGAACGACGGGAAGATACATTTGGAAGCTGTGACACCGGAGATCTGGGAGGAGAATACGAGGCGGGCCGAGAGATCACGTACGGAGGAAGTAGAGGAAGAAGAACAAGATATTGCGGAAGAGCAACCGCCAGTGGAGGAACAGAGAATCCGCCTCTTCTTGAAGGCCAGAGGTTATGAGGACTTCAGGCTCCAAGTCAATCCAGTAAGTTCATATTTTCACTCATCCTACATAGTTTTTTATCACTGATTAGTTTAATATCTAGACATCAACTTTCGATTCAATCGCTCATGCCTACCGCGTCAGCCAGAAGATTTCCTCTGATAAAAGTATCTTCCTCATGTTCGACGGCGACCGCCTTGATCCAGTAGATACTATGGAGAATTCAGAAATTCAAGATATGGACTCTATTGAGGTTCATATAAAATGAGCTCTATCGTCTGCCAAGTCCACATCTTCGAACGTATTTTATAGGGTTGAAAAGGGTTTAGGTGTTCATATCCATAATTTAAGTCGCAGGCTTCGGCTTTCGGTGTTGGCTGGGCTGGGCATTGGAAAGCGCGGAGTTGGAGGTTTGGATTAGGGTATCTCCAATCACACCATTTCTTCAGCTTGCAGGAAGAAAAATGGGTCCCGAGTAAATGGCTCTCAAATAAATGGCTGGCTCGGCTGGTAAACTTTGGCCAGTCAAACTTCACAAAACGCGAAGTTTCTTATTGGAAATACCATTAGCCGTATCGGTTATCATATATATTCGTGCCTTGTGTCGAATTGTCCCCGAATGACATCGGAGCATGCAGCCAAGCAAAATGCGGGGGGATAAGCTTAAATTTAGCCTCAAGCACCCGCCACACGCCTGCCATGCCCCGCCACTCTCGAAAAAATATCCCAGCGCATCCCCACCATCAATTATAAATGCACAAACCAGCTAACCAGCCTCTCCCCGCCTTCTAGCAACCTCCTCCAGCCCATCCTCCAGCCCATCCTCCAGTGCCGTCTAGCTCACTCAGCCAATCATGAAAATCCTCACACTCAATTTCCTTACTTGCGCTCGTAAAGCATGCAAAGCTACTAATGCTGCCTTCCCGCTTCACCCGCGCGACGCCGAGCTCGAAATTGTGGAGACAGACCTTAACCCACTATTCATCCGGAATATACTACCGCGTGTAGAATGGGATGCCCTTCGAGAAATCTGCGTTGAGGTGCAACCCCCCTGTCTCCCCCTCTAACCCAGAACAATTACATGCAGAACTATATTGACGCTCCCTCCACTATACAGCTCGGCCTCCCGGCCCTCCCAGATGCTGCGCCCGAACCCGGGGCGCTCTTCGCGGAGTCAGTCATCCCCACGGACGCGATGCAGGACACGGACGAGGAGGTGCAGAAGCAGCCGACGCAGCTGCTGCAGGATCTGCATCGACTACTGCTCGAAACGACGATTGTGACAGGGAAGCTGGTGTGTGGGAACTGCGGGCATGAGTATGCGATCAAAGAGGGGATTGCAAACTTTTTGTTGCCAAGTCATTTGGTGTGAGGGGAGCGGAGGACGGGATAGTAATGACTAAGTTATCACAGGCCTGAGAGCTTGGGAGGATTGGGGGAGTTTGATGTAAATTGGAGGGCGATGATGCTTGGGAGGTTGTCACTTAGATGCGGGCCATACAGGTCTTGGAGAGAAGGGGTGCGTTCGATGCACGATAAGGACGGCGATCAAGCACTCCGCGTAAGCCGAAAGTACGCCATGTTTATGCACCGGAAGAAGGGAGGAAGGCGTAGCCGATGGCGTGGAACTCTGTTAGGCATTGGTATCATCATATTAATACAGCATTAAGCAGTGTACGAAGCGATTCAGCACTCTTAAACCTAACCACCATTTCCACTCACACCACGGTTCACTTGCACCCGCTTGTCCTCACCCGCGCTTGCGATTCCAACCTCCTTCTCCCAACTAACCCCGAACACCTTCACGCCGTCGCCTCCAACTTTCTTCATACCCTTTGCAGACTCCCTCTCAATACTATAGACACTTTCACCAACCTGTCCACCGCCGAGCTCCGTCGTCCCTGGCCTTACGCTTCGGATATCCCAGATACGGCATGTACCGTCGTGGCTGCCGCTAACAAGGCCATATGTGCTTTCTGGATCAGTAGCTAAGCTCACAACTGCGTTTGTATGGCCTCGGAGCGTTAGCGCCGCAATAGTAGTTGCAGATGCCCGAGGATCGATCAGTGTGATGTGCCTGGCGCTAGTTCCAGCTGCCAGGAGGTTGGCACTTGGCATAGCTACGAGTGATAGCAGAGAATGTCCAGTGGTTCGTGTATCGACAAGCGTACTAGTCGGCAAATCCCATGTGCGTAGCGTATGGTCTTGTGAAGCAGAGTAGGCCACCGTAGGGTCATTAGCGGCGAATATTACGGAGGGGACGGGAGAAGTATGTCCAATTAGGATACTGAGAGGACCTCGCTGCGGTACTGGTTTTGCTGAGTTTTTGGAGAGTTTCAGACGCTTGTTAGAGGCTACTGTAGAATTTGGTAGGAGGTTCGAAGGTGCAGGAGTCCCTTCAGAGGCTTTTGCTGACCAGACACCCACAGTGGTATCAGAAGAGCTGGAAAGAATTCGGGAGGAAGGAGCGTGGACTGCTATGGATTCGATACCCCAAGTGTGGCCATAGAGTTCAAGGGAGGGAGTGATTGAAGCCGACTCGGTAGGACCGGTTGAATCGCTGTAATTCCATATCCGTAGCGTCATGTCCATTCCACCCGAGACGATCTTTGTTGGAGAAAGAAATTTGGCTGTCTTCAGAGATGTTACTCGGCCACCATTATTTAGTGGTGATGAGGTTGCAAGAAGCTCTGCAGACATGCCCCATACTCGCAGTAGTCCATCGTAGCTGGCTGATAATATTCTTTCTTGCCCTGCCCGTATAGAATCACTACCAGCCCACTTCCCTGCTAGGGATGTACTCGAGAGAACGTTTACTGAGCTTACCCAGTCGTCGTGTTCGAAAGAGGCCACATGTAATGGAGGTGTGAGTGCTCGAGTATACTCAATTGTAAGTGTAGATTCGGCGGATATCCCATTCGCGGTTAGGAACTCGTCGATTGTAGATTTCAGAAATTGGCCATTTATGAGGAATTCGAATGGAATCGGCTTTTCGGTATGGAGGAGGTTGTTGGTGAGGGAGGAGAGAGCATATCGACGAAGACCTATTTCGCTATTTGTAAATACATATTTTCAACCTAAGTAAAGGAGGGCCTCGAGAGTGGAAAGCTGCATTGACGCCTTACTGGTAGAGACAAGAAGTACGCCAGGATCTTCGGGTAATTCGATGTCGGAATGTCGAGTTGTTAATCTGATCTGAATCTTAGATTGAGAGGCCTCTGCGGTATCATATGTGGTGTCCACAGCTTCAGACATGGTTGTGGTTGAGATGTATGAGAGTTGTTCTCTGTGCTTGGTGGTTCCCAAAATTTCTTGAAGCTCGAATCGCAAAGTGCCTATCGGGGTTTAGCGCGATATCGGAGAGTTTTACGGTTTTCCAAATACAAGAAGCCTCGAATACACAATTGAGACATACACCTAATACCATTTCTTAGATATGCCTTTTTGAATATATTCAAAAATTTAAGGATTCTCCATAAGCCCCCTTGTGAGCTTTTCAAAGTTTCCAGGTACTCAGAAGCCTGTCAACGGTATGTGTTTCGTAACAGCACAAATACAAATTACCACATCTACTAGATCTCAGGTTTCTGCTTCTATTACTTTATAGAGGCTCTTTCTTTTAATTTTTTACGTCTTTATAACATGGGAATTTCAATTTTTATAAATCCCCTTCCGCAACCCTATCTAGCGTCTTAGCTTAGGTACTTTGTAGACTCATGTTGGAATGAGAGCATAGTCTGAAACTGTCACTATGTTCATCCAACGCTTGCAGTTTTACCAACGATTCATACACCTAAGCGACCATAAGATTACATTTTCAGTAGTTCACAACCATTCCAATGAAACTGGAGGAAGTGCGCACTCTTTCCCTCCGGCTAGCAATACTTGAGCATATGGTATTGGCATTGAGTACTATTACATGTCTACAATGTCCTATCGACTAATGGATGTCCTCCTAATTTCATTAATGGCCTTCCGTCTATGCTCTGACTCAGCGAATAGAGCCTTGATCAGATCCACCACCTCTTCAGCCTCCATTTCTAACTTCAGCCCACCTTCTGTCCAGAAATATTTGATGTCCGCCAAAGAGCTCTCCAAAATCTCAGAGAGGTATTGAAATTTGAACCAATTGGGCGTGTATATGCTAGTCATGTCTTTCGCCTCTCCTGCCTGTTCATCGGCCACGAAAAGGCCGCTAAGCTTCGCGAGTTCATCACAGAAATGGCGAAGTCGTTTAGATTCTTCTTCCGCAATGTCGCTCATGTCTTCAACATCCACGATCACCTTGTTCAAGGCGGTTGAAAGAAGCGATCCAAGTGACTGCAGTAATGCTGAGTGTGAGAGTATACCTTTCCACTGCCGTTGGACTTCTTTGATTCGATCTACTGTCATAGAAATTGCATTGTCGCATTCCGCGGCGAATGGTGGTACTGTGCAGTTCGCGAAGCCTTGAGCGCCATCAAGCAAATCTCGCACAATGGTTCTCTGGGATTCCATTTCCTTCCCGTATGCCCGTTTGCCGAATCCTTCAATAGCCTTAATGTCTCCATCAAGCTTTAACCTAGTGGATGCCTTTAAAGGCGGTGGAGTGCTTGAAATCTGGTCTTTATGCGCCTGGCCAATTAAAAATGATCGGATCCGGTCTGAAAGTCTCGTGCAGTCATTGTAAATTAGCATGTTTCCTGCGATGCCCTTAGAGTAATGGGTAGCTGCCGTAGCCCGGTACATGGCCAAGACAAGCGAGGGAATGGAATAGAGCCCAACGCTAGCAGGTGTGATGGCAGATTTTGCTAACCTAGATGAATGCATCAGTACATGGACGAATAGCAAGTTATTGGGAAGGCATACGTGGACTGGTTGAGAGTATCAACGTCAGAAACGACCTGCATGATGATTTCCACAATCGAATCCGGGACAGCAGTGACGGTGTATGTCTCTTTCAGCGTAAACTCTCTCTCGGTAGGTCGGCTCTGAGTGCCTGCGCCATTGACTCTCAGAGGCTCTGCTGGCTTCGAGGTTGAGGTAGGCGGGGCAGCTTCGTTATCATCTTCGTCACCCCAGCCCCATGCGTCTGCCTCATCTTCCCCATCTTCCCCAACTTCCTCTTGCCTCTTATCACCCTGGTTCCTAGTCTCTTCCTGAGGCTCATCATCCTCCAACCCCCATGCACTGATATCCTCTTCCTCCTCATGGCCGGCAGGATGCTGTGGTTTTGCCGAGTGTTTCTCTTCTTCATCCCCCCATTCTGCACCCCAATCATCGTCTTGCTGGTCGTTTCCCGCTATTATTGCATCACCCTTTGAGATCATCTGAGTTTCAACCCTTTCGACCAACCGTTTCTCTTGTATGCCCCTGAAACAAAGGATTCGGACGTCAGCAATGGCAGCCTCCTTCCGTTTTGCAAGCCATATTTCCGGAGACTTGTCAACCCACTCCACCAACCGTGATTGCCCAGTCCAGCCCAGTTGATCGAGGTATTCTGTAAACCCAAGCACAAGAGAAAGTGTTCCCCGAAACTCGTGCATTCCGTCCAAAGATAATGGAACAGAAGGTAGAAGCCAGCCTGATATTAATCGCGACGCGATTACTGGCATGAGCTTCTCCGATAAGGGAACGGCAATGGACGGCGGTAAACGTGTGCTGAGGTACTCTGTAATGCGGTGCAAATCCTCTAGAATAGCTGTTATGCTCATATCTAGCACGCGGCCTGAAGCCTGTATATCATCCCCGTTAATTTCAATCTCCATAACTCGATCAGAGCTGATTGACAAGCGGGGAGATAGGATGATCATATCGAAGTCCCGACAAAGACGTGCAATCGCGGTATCAAGTAGTCGTAGTTTTGAGAGAGCTTCTACTACAGTGTCAATGCTGATTGGGGATTCTCCTACCACGTTAAAATTAGCGAAGCCATAACTATGTGTAGATATACTCACTCTGTATTTCGTCCTTTATCGTAACCCGCCGCTCGGCGGGTTCGGTGATTAGGAGCGCGTTCCAACATTCCGTAGTATTTTCTACTATTGCAGCTCTCAATTGGTTTGCCCGAGTTCGCAGAATGCTAACAACTCTCGTATTCTCAAAAGTTCCTAGGTGTACCATAGCCTCGTCTGCGTCCTCCAATTTGTCCAGAGCTTGCGTGACCTGATCTTGCACTGCGGCATCTTGTGCGTTTTCAAGGAGCTCAGAGATGCTCTGGATCTGCTCAACTGTCTGGGCAAGTGTTTCGTTGAACACAAGCTCGTTCTCGAGCAAAGCAACCTTGCTCGCAGCATCTTGTACCCGCGCTTGCTGCGCCTTGCCTGACTCAGCTTGTTGGACTATGTCATGTGCAGTGGCTCTTGACCGTTCGATGTCGGCTTGGAGTTGTTTGGCTTGGGCGATCCAGCCATCAACATCTGGAGCCACTTCGCGGCTCAGGGCTCGGATCTCACTCTAGCTCGAGGTAATGAGCAATGGCCAAGTCTAGGGTCCCAGGAATACTCGCACCTTTACATCTTCGCGCGCTTTCCCAATCACTTCCAACAAATTTGGCAAAGCTGTTGGTGGGAGCTCTGCGGATGCAACGTCTTCAGATTCGGGGTAGGCTCCGTGCTCGACAGATTGAAGAATAGCGTCTCCAAGCTCTTTTTCGGATATTTTTGAAGGCATGAAGGTTTCAAAGAGTTATAGACATGGTCTGGTGATTGTGGAGCTGGCTTTGGCGTGTTGCTTGAGGCTGGTGACGCTTCCATGTGACTTGTCATTTTCTCCCCAAAACCCTTTCAGACGCCGCGACAGACAACATCTGTCCGTAATCCAACAATACCACAAGTCAAGATAATATTGTGGTAGACAGATACACAAGCAAAGAAATACCGTATGTCCTTGCGTATATTTTCAAAATCTCTACTTGCGTTTGGGCGGCACATAGTCAAGAATTTTTTGGCCAAAGCCATCAATCGCTGACTGATACATACATCAGCAGTGTGGGCAATTTCCTTAGTTTCCGTCGGCTTGCTTGCTTTATAGTTAGAACTATATTTGGGCGGCTTTATTGTTTTTAGAGGTAGGGCTGATTTGCTTTATTTTGTGCCATGCCACACCCCTATGTTTGCTACACCTTTTCGCATACAAATGGTTCTGCTGGAGTACAAGCTCTACGTCATGTTCTAAATTTCTAGTTCCATATTTACAGTTCCTCGTTTCGGAATTTCTGCATTTTTATCTTACGGTTCTTGGTCAAAACCGAGCATCTTCAAAAATGTGAATAGCGAACTAGCCAGGCTGCGGCACAGGCAGCAATTGGTTCTTGCTAAGACTCTTGATTTCCGTGGCATTTTCGAGGGTACTGCTACTGACAGTAGCTACGCACAGTATCTATTCCGCATTTGTAATTGGAGTTCAAAAAATTCAACTGCCTTCGACTCCGCGCTCGTCGTCAGCCATGCCTTCCCTAAAGGTCACGTCACACTTCGAGAAGATCCAGAACTTCAAAGCCGACTATACTCTTGCCGAATTCACACAATATGAATCGGGGAGGACTGGGATGAGAGTTTGTGTGGTGGATCGGAAGGGACCTAAGGTTAGTCTCCTTTATGTCTGCAACAGCTTTTCGGAAATCTTAGTGGTACACTGTGGTAATCACCCTGGGTATTCTTTGTGATTTTTTCCAAGAGTGGAGTTGCTGTAATCAAAGTGAACTCAATGGTTTCTTTAATACTGTAGTTTAAGTCCGCTCTCTTTCTATCGGCTACGTCACACCAGATACCGAGAACGGGAACTAACAATCTAATACCTAGGTGTATGGATATTTCGCATTAGCAACGGAAATTCATGATGATTCGGGAGCACGTTAGTGGCTACGCATAACTGTTCTGAATCGTGTTTAACATCTCCATAGCTCATACACTAGAGCACTTGTGCTTCATGGTGAGCTTATGACCTCCACGTCTTAGCCTTGTGTCGCTAACCGCCGGAAGGGTTCCAGGAGTTACCCGTATAAAGGCGTGCTAGATAAAATTGCAACTCGATCGTACTCCAACACGAATGCTTGGACAGCAACGGATCATACTGCATATACCTTAGATACTGCAGGATGGGAGGGGTTCGCTCAGATTCGTAAGATACTCCCCTTCTTGAATACCACTTGCTGAAAGTTTACTGGCTAATTTTTGATGAAGTCCCTATATACCTTGATCACGTTATTCTGCCCACCCTTACGGATGCTGGTTGCTACACCGAGGTTCATCACATAGATGTGACAGGTAATGACGCAGGGTAAGTTTAATAACCTCTTGTTGGTGATAACGGTAGTCCTAATAATGGACAAGCGTTGTCTATTCGGAAATGCAGGGAGTCCAGAACACTCAAGGTGAGCTGATGGAACTGCAAGCACGACGTCTCATCTACCCTGAAGGCGATGGCTTTCGTTACGAAACTGGAGGTATGATGGAACAACTCCGTGTTCTTACCGCAGAACGTATTCGCGAATTCCATCGCGAGATGTACCAACCCAAGAACCTTCGGCTTGTCTTGATTGGTGAGGTAGACCACAGTGATCTTCTTGAGATTCTTGATGAGTTTGAGCGGGGCATTCTAGATTGTGTCCCGCCCCTAGATGCTTCATTCAAGCGTCCGTGGGTGGAGTCCGAAAAAACCCCGCCCCTCAGTAAGACGATTATTGATACTGTCGAATTTCCAGAGGATGATGAATCCACTGGTGAGATACTGATTGGCTTCTTTGGTCCGGATTGTAATAACTCGTTGCTCGGTGAGTGAAATGCGTTCAATTACAGTGACATATCGCTAAACAATCTAGAAACCGCTATGAACGTACTTCTTACTTACTTGGCCGAGTCTTCCGTATCGCTTTTGGTCAATACCCTGGTAGAAAAAGAACAGCTCGCCAGCGGCGTTTATCACCAGATTGACATGCGTCCAGACACGGTCATCTGGTTCACCTTGAGCAGTGTAGCAACCGAGAAACTTGCAGACGTGGAGAAAAGATTTTTCGAAATTCTCCGTGATGCAGCTTCAAAGCCTCTTGATATGGCATACCTCAAGGAATGCCTTCATCGCTTCAAAAGACAGGTTAAGTTTGCTACCGAGTCATCAAATGGCATTTTTGCGGATCCCATCATCGAGGACCATTTGTTCGGAAACCGTGACGGATCTGACCTCATTGACTCCTTGGCTACATTGAAAGTATTTGATGAGGTTGACAAATGGAACGATACCGACTGGCGGGATTTCTTGAAGAAATGGATCTCAGATGCTCACCATGTTTCTATACTAGGCGTTCCATCGGCTAAGTTGTCCAAGAAACTGAAGCGAGACGAGAAGGCTAGAGTCAAAGCCCAACAGGAGCGCCTAGGAGAGGAGGGTCTTAAGAAGCTTGCTAAAAAGCTTGAAGAAGCCAAAGCAGAGAACGACAAGGAGATTCCCAAGGAGATACTTGAAAAATTTGAAATACCCGGAACGGATTCAATTCACTTCTTCCAGACTACCACTGCACGCTCTGGCCTAGCGAAGAAGATGGGCTTTCTTGACAACGAAATGCAGAAGATTGTTGACAAAGATGAAAGTAGACTTCCATTGTTCATCCATTTCGAGCACATCCCAACCAACTTCGTCCACTTTAGCTTAATTCTTTGCACCGGCTCGGTGCCACTACAGCTTAAGCCATTACTGACGGTCTACCTAATGAACTTTTTCAACACTCCATTAAATCGGGATGGCAAACGAATTGAATTCGAGCAGGTTGTCGCAGAGCTCGAGCAAGATACTATCACCTACAGTATTGACACTGGCAGCGCTGTCGGCAATTCAGAGCTCATTCGTATTAAGTTTGTCATAGAGCCCGAAAAATTTGAGACTGCTGTGAAATGGCTACGAGAGCTGTTGCTCAATAGTATATTTGATGAAGAGGTGAGCACCACTTTGTTCAGTAGCCCAGGCTGTAAAAGCCATATCAGGATATCAGACCCGAAGCCAATAGGGACTGGAGGGCTCTATGCTTTTATGGCCTGCTTCCCTCCTCGAATGCCCTTCCGAGCAGTTGGGGTTCGCGGCACTGGAATGCTGAAACAACCTGGACTTTTCAGACCCATTTCAGGCCCTTGTGGAATTGTTTGCTAATGTATATCAGAGACTAAGCACTACCATCACCAAAATGCTGGCAGACATACCAGATGAGAAGCGAAGCGGCAATGGCGTAAGTTCTATTGGAGATGATGCGTAATAGTATTAATTCCTCTTAGATGGCCTACGCGGTTGATTCAATGATCCACTACGCCCCAACATCCTCTAGCCGGGCCCAGAACACTCTTGTCAAAGCCCTCTACCTCAAGCGCATCTTCCGCCTTCTGGAGACCTCCCCCGACATCGTAATCGGCCAGATGGAAATAATACGCCAGAGCCTCGCCCGTTTCTCCAATATGCGGGTCCTCGTAATTGCCAATCTCGAGAGCCTCTCCTACCCAGTCTCCACCTTCAAACACCTCACCGATGCCCTAGACACCAAGCAGCCTCTCAACCCCCTCGATTCGCGCGCGGCCAACCTCAGCGAGGCCGCCCGCAACCCCGGCTCCCTCGCTTACATCATCCCAATGTCGACAATCGACTCGTCCTTCCTCCTCCTCACCGCCCGCGGCCTGGACTCGTACCACCACCCCTCCCTGCCCGCCCTCATGGTCGCGCTCGCCTACCTCGACGCCGTCGAAGGCCCGCTCTGGACGGCCGTTCGTGGTACCGGCCTCGCGTACGGCACGTCGTTCGCGCGCGGCAACGACACGGGCCTGCTAGGCTTCCGGGTCTACCGCTCGCCAGACGCCTTCAAGGCGTACAAGACGGCGCGGACGGTGGTCGAGGAGTTCATCTCCGGCGCGCGGGCGTTCGAGAAGCACGCGCTCGAAGGCGCCATTTCGTCCATTGTGGTCGAGTTCGTGGACGAGCAGGCGACCATGTCGACGGCGGCGAATCTGGGATTTGTCAACTTGGTGGTGAGAGGCATTGAGAAGACGTGGAGTGATGGGATGCTGAAGAAGGTGAGGGAGGTGGGGGTTGAGGAGATCAAGAAGGTGCTCAAGGAGATTGTGCTGCCCGTTTTCTTGCCCGGGAAGGCTGATTTGGTGGTTACGTGTGCGAGTATCATGGAGGAGGTGAGTTTGTTTCGCTATTGCACTAGGTTCCTTCTGTCTTCTGTCGCTTCATGTGGTAAGAGGATAAATAATTGCTGACACCATTTGGTACAGGACCTCAAGAAACATTTCGAGGAGGCCAGGTTCAAGCCAAGGGTCAAGCCACTCTCATTCTTCCAAGACGATTATAACTTGATGCCCGAGAACGGCGAGGAAGATGGGGATGCAGATGAAGACGAAGAGGACGAAGACGATGAAGACGATGAGGGGGACGAGGAAGGTATTGAGGATGGTGAAAAAGACGAAGACTGATGCGTTTGGTCCAAAAGGAGGTCAGCTAGTATAAGGTCACTGATGCATTTAGAATATAGCTTGCTATGCGTAAGTAGGACTGAGATATAGACTGCCTTGCTAGAGGTTTAGTTATCCTAACCCTATATGAATTGACTAAATTTTGTTTCCACTTCCCTTAGACATCACTTGTTGATTACCGTTGCCATCGCTCGATTCTTGAGCACCTTTTCTCTTTAACAGTCTTCCCAACCTTCTGCCTCGCAAAAACACAAGTCATCGCACCCCTACCCACCTAACGCGTCTAACTGCACCATCTTCGTATTAGCCTAAGATAACTGGATTCATTGCTTTGCTTCTCCAAACATAACAGGGGCACAGTACCTCACTCTCTTTTAACTAGCAACATAGCAGAACAGTCACACGAGCGCGTGCTGCAACTTGCTGGCGTTAGTGGATATAGGCAGGGCAGGAAAGGGATAGTTGCGCCCTCGTACCCACCAAGCGCTGCCCAGGAGGACTAAGCCACTGAAGTCTGGCAAGGCGTAGTGCTAGAGCGAGATGTATGAACGAAGCTGGTTTTCGGAGGATGCGGTGTCTGGGTAGTGGGAATGGGGGGGCTGGGGTGGATGTTGTAGGAGGTTCGGATAGGAGGGAGGAATAAAGTATCTAGGTGGGCTGTTAGCTCGGAGTGGGTTTGAAAAGCCGTAATCTGTAGGTAGACTCGAGCGAGTTGGCGGAATCAATTCGAAGACCTAGAAATAAGGAGTCTAGACTGCATCATGAAACTACCCCTAAAACTACGGTCAAGAAGGTGAATAAACACTATGATTGTGCATTCCCCTCCCTATCTATTCCCATCCCCAATTTATATACACAAGTTCTGGCGTATGTGTGACAGTATGTGTGCGGCAGTATGTGCAAGCGTACCTCCACATCGCCACTATCAGCAAGCCTGCGCGCTTTCCCACCTAGCGCTCGCCATAATAAGTCTACAATTAAGGAATTCGCAAAAATAGTCCTCCGTTCAATATGCCAGCTCATCGGCTAGAGGAAAGAAAGTAGCAGCCGTCAACGGACAGCTGGAGAAGTAAAATCCAGAAGTAGGATCAAGAAGTTGGAACCAGAAGTAGGAACCACAAGTTGAAACCACAAGCTGGAACCAGAAGAAAAGTAGCCAGAAGGGAGCAAGATCCAGACAAGACCAAGCTCGTCAGGAAAACCAGCAGCTCTGATCCGGACATGTCAGAAACAACAAGCCAGAAGCCACAAAAATGTATCGAATGCAAAAGACCCGCTGAGGGGATGAGAAACGCCGTTAGCCATGCACGATTGCGAGGTACCTTTGCAAAGGAAAAACCACCATCCCTCATGATTCATCAACAGCCTCTTAAGGCCATCACGGACGTCTAGGTATCAACATCAGGGTGAGTCGTAGCAGCTAAACTCCAAGACGCGGTCGAGGTCGCCCACAGCTAACTGCTATTAGGTGTACGACTCGGCTCATCCTTCTTGCCCGCCTCCTTCACCAGATTCATGAAGTCATCCGGAGAACCCACGTCCCAGTAGGGGCGCTTAGGCCGGCCCGGCGCCCTGCTCTCCCAAGAGATCAAGTCATGAATATCCTTCTCGGTCCCATACAATCTTCCTTCCAATGCCATCAGCACTGCGACGGCAGTTCTGACGAGGAAAGCATCGCCTTCGAAGACATATGCATCGAACACACGGCAGACGTGATCCAAACCCAGACCATGGGTGAACAACGACTCAAACCAGCATCCAAGCCAATTGCTCGGTTCGTACCGGAGGGATTCAAAGTGGCCGTACAAAACTGGCAGCTTCCTCTTGACATTCTCTAGAGTCGTATGATGAGCTTGCATTTGGCCATATGAATCCTTAACAAGATACGCCATAGGAAGAGGACGGTTGAGCAGATTCGCCAAGCAGATGAACGCATCAGGAGCGGACATGTTCAATAACAGAACAGCAGCAATGTCCTAATGAGGGATTAGTATTGGATAATTAATACGCAGATAAGTCGGAGTGAGATGAAAGGAATACTCACGTGAATGCCGAATATCGCTTTTACATCAGACCGATACATGATGTAGGCTTTGACAACATCCACAAGATTCTCATGCAGTAGCATGCCCCTTTGGAACATCTTCAGCTCCGGGAAGGAGAATTCCATATCCGTCTCGGCTGCTTCGATTAAGCCCCACTTCTCATCTCCTTCCTGGCTGACGCCTCGGACTTCCCATTTTCTTGCTCTCTCGAGGGCAAGGTAATAACTTTGCTCTTTCAACTGGAGCTCATTTCCAATCGCCTTCTTCCAAACTTCACCACGAAACTTGGTGGGTATTCCAAAGTATAAGAGGCGACGAGTTTTCTTGGTATATTCGACACCATGGACTGCGCTCGCCCAGTTTGGAATTATGTGGTTTTGCCACATCTGGAGGAGAGTCTTCTGTATTTTCTCCAGGCGGAGCTCTTCTTCTCGGATTTTGGCCAACCTACGATTCTCTGCCAGTAAATCAGTACTAGGTCTAGAGCTCTCTATATATACAAGAGGTGGGAACGGGATCGAGGATGACTGATGGGGTGTTGCTCACCGGCAGCTTCAGCATGGGCCATCATTAATTGGTACTGCTTTAGATGCTTTTTCTCCTCCTTAGGATCCTTTGGTGGGAGCCATGAGGGTCGGGTACGAGACAAGACTTTTTCCTTTTCTTTAGAGACCCCTAGCGGATCAATGAGTGGGTCTCCTTTTCTTAGAGGAGGCAGTTCAATGATTGAGCTCTTAATTTTAGGCTTGTCCTCTGATGTCCCCGTATTGGTTCCGCCGTTCTGGACCTGGTCTTCATGCTTTCTCGCAGTCTCCTCCCGGTAAGCCTCTAAAGCTTCTGTAATATCCCTAGCGTCTGGATCCAATCCGGAGAACGTTTGGTGCCATGAGCGTGTCCTCGTCTTTCTGAGCGACTGGTTGGAGGGTGTGGGGTTTTCCCCTCCGATGTTTGATAGACTCGAAGACGCCGAAATAGCGGAGGATTCACAGTCGGTGTTGGATACAGGAGATGACGTGCTATTCACAGGTGGTATATCACTGCCTGAGCTACTCGGAGACAGCGAGGGAGAAGTATGCTGCGAGCTCTGAGGAGCGGATCGTTCGTGCGCGGGGCGGGGCGATATGGGAATATTCCAGACAATTGCATCCTCAGGAAGATCTTCGTCCAAGTCGTCGTACTCGGCTTCGCGCTCCTCGACCGTCTTCCTGGTACTAGGTTGCCAGGATTGGCGGCATGAAGTAGAGAGTGCCATCGGGGATACGTCAAGATATGTGCGCGAACTTCTTCGAGACAGTGATCTTGGGGAGGTAGAGAACACCTGCGGGTGTGTAGGCGATGGTGAGCGTGAACGTCGGCCGTTGATGTAGAGGTTGTGGTTGGTGAGCGAAGGGGCGGAAGGTGAAGAAAAACCTTTGCGGATTGTGCGCGGTGTGTTCGGGTTTGGTTGTCCTCGAGAAGCGCTGCTAACTTGCCCCTTCAAACTTGGATATCGGGGCTTCGTGCCGTTCGTCAGATCTCGAAAAGAGTGTAATGTGTGGGTGCTGCTTCGGTTGCTTCTTGCAGGAGAGATAGACGTGCGAGCCAAAGGACGGCCATGCTCAGGCCCTGCGGTATAGGAGTGGTAGAGGTCGGAGGGGAGCGCAGCATGCAGGTCGTCCAAGTTTATGTCCTCGAAATGGGAGATGTCGTTCGGGCCGGCAATGTCAGATAAGCTCGAGGAGTGAAAGGATGAGGACTTCGAGGATTTGCTGTTGGTCAGGTCTGGCGGCGACCCAGGAGCCGCATCGACTGCCATGGCGGATGCCCTGGAGAAAGTCATTGTAGTTATCAGAGGCCGCGCAGCAGGTCTTTGAAGCTTCAACGGGTGCAATGGAGTGCAGATCGCTGGGAGAGGGGGAGAGTGTTTACCGCAGCCCGGCTCATGGGCGCTGCGGGTCAATGAGTAGACGTACTCATGCTCTGGAAAAGGATACAGCTCATGAGGACTGTTAGAATAATGGACAGCAGCCTGCTGATTGTATGGTATGAAGAGACTGGGCATGATCAGGGACCGTTTTGCACGTTAATTTCGGCACGATCCCCCTGAGATGGATGGCCCCTGCTCTCCCGAGGTCGATGCGCAAACGTGTAAAGACGCTGAAGGCAGCTGCGAAGATGGATTGACCACAACAAAATGATTTTCAAAGTTGAGGCAGTATCTTGCAAGTGAGTATGAAGATGGAGGAAGCAATTGAGGAAGCATTGGAGTTCAGCGACTGCCGCAGTTCGCAGTGTTCGAGATGGCGGATGTGAAACCGGATGGTTGGTGTGGCTGGCTGGTTCCGACGCCCCGCCCAAGCATTTTTCTAACATCACGACGAGAGGAGCAAGAGCAGCGAGAGCATCCAATGAAGTGGTTCACGATTGAAACTATCTAAGATTGCGACCTATTCTGGCCGAACGGATGGGAACTAGCCAGCAGCTGAGCTAACAAATCCGGCTCGAGGCTGCATGTTGATCCTGATAGCGAGCAGAAGATCGCCATCTTCCAAGTCCTGGGTCGAGCTTATGCACGCCCAGCCGTGGCGTTGTCCATCATCCGTGCATCCGCGCGACATGTCGGCGAGACGGCAGCCAAGCTGCTGTTCAACCAGGCCAACAAGGTGGCGTGCCGGGTCTGCCTGCGCTGAAACACTGCCCGAAATGCCTGACAAGCAAGCCTGCCCGCGCCCGTTAGATGCGGCGTTTTCTGAGACCACCCGCTTCAAGCCACTTACCACTGAATTTGCCTTCTTCGCACCGTACTTTTATTTTTACTACCATCCTTCTCACCACTCGTCTTTAGCGTGCGCCTTTGCACCATTACGAAAGCAAGTGCAACGAGGTTGCCAACTGTTTCTGCATGATAGGAACAATTCTAGTTAGCAGAGCTGACTGTGGCTGGATCGGCAACGCACACTTCGCGCTATTCCTTTTGCGGGTCTATCTTATTTCGGAATGTGGAGAGTCTTACTGATAAGCAGTCGTGAAGATGGCTCCTTCAAAGCAGAGAGATGCCGGACATACTCGAAACACCTCACCGCTGATTCGAGAAAACTCTGGTATAGGTTGGCAAGAACAGTCGGTACCGAATTGAATGATGTGTCCAGGAACATGGCGTGTAGCTGGATTTTAAAGGCGCTTTTCCACATAAGCCTCAGTCCGTAAACTCAAAGTGATTCAGATTTCGAGTAATGCAATCGCTTGCTAGACGAAAACAATGATTTTCGGAAAGCTATAAATAAATGAATGACTTACTTGAGAGCCTTTCGGTGAAATGTCTGGCCCGGAACCTTTGTGAGATCTACTGTCAACGAATCGGCGAGTTCTGCTGTTCGTTAGCTTATGCATTGCAAAAAACAATTCGTTCAACTCACTCCCTCGGCCATTGCAGTCAGTGCTCTTGCTCACTTCCAGACTGACTGTATCAATTAGGACACCACAATATGGGAATTTAACATTAGAGGGTACTTTGGGAATACGATGGGTATTACCCAACGACACATCAAAACTGGCCAAAGACTTTTCTGCCTTGACTACAACACCATACCCTGGGTGGCCTTCATGCATGACTTTCAGAAATCTCTCGGCATGTTCTCGCCGAGTAGTTATTAGTAAGAAGTCATCAAGAAGTCGTAACAAGAGACTATCTTCATTAAGAGCAAACCCCAGAAGGTCACGCTCAAGCTCTGCGTAGAACAAATTGCACAGCAAACTCGAAAGAATTGAGCCTTGCGGGATGCCGTTCTTTTGTCGATAGAACTTCTTACCTATCTTGACGAGATTACGTTCAATGTGCTCCTTCAGCAGGCGCATCACATCTTCTTTGGTTTCGAATCTCTGCACTACGGAATCCACAAACACTGTATTAGATTTCCCACCAACATACTTGTTTCGAAGAAGCTGTTCAAAAGATGAAAGATCTCCCGCAGCTCTGCTGTGGGGAACATATCTTGTGATGGGGGACGGATTTGTGCGAGGCCCATCTAAGCATTGCAGTTGGCCGAGCGAACTTATCTCGGCGTGACGGCCAATTTGGTATTCGTTGATGGAAAGGATGCCTTCAACCATACTAACCAGGCGTTGTTGTGGGATTGTGTCGAAACATGATTGGACATCAACCTTTGCGAAGTACAGCTTCGATTCTGACAAGCCACGTTCTCTTAGAGATGATCTGAACTTCAGCAATCTAGGGAACATATCTCCAATTGAGAAGAGCGAGCAACCGAGCCTACTGGGTTGGAGGGACTAGACATAATGCTAAGCTGTGACTCATAAACTAACAAGACGAGCGGTAATTACCTTTTCATAGTTCAAGACATTGAAAACAGGAGTCATGACAGAATTGATACTCCGTCCAAGCATCATGACCCCATTCTTCATCGTTTGCTGTCTCCGTCTCAAATTTGTAATCAGCCGGACACCAGTCGTCTTTGGGAGCAATCGGACTTTGCTAAAACCAATTGGCCTTGAGGATAGCGCTTTTGAAGCAAATTCCATTGGCATCTCTTCGAAAATTGAAACTTTCAAATTCGTCAAAGATGGTTCCGAGAGCATTCGCCATACGTCATGCCTAAAGTAGAAAAGGCGGTTTTTGTGAGCGTTTGATTCAGTCACGTGAAAGTTCGATCGTATCAGAGGTATGATAAACGAGTCAAAGATATAGTAAATGAATTCCAGGAATATCTCCTGGCGTTTGGCAAAGTCAGTCTTGGCCATTTTTGCCATGGCAGAGGTGCCTGGTGGCCTGAGCCAGGATATACTCGATATCTAAGAAACTGATTAATGGTGCTTTGCATGATAGTGACCTTGCTCACCTTCAATTTTTGTATCACTTGATGTAGAGTAAGACTTTCAAATCTTCGCATCTGAATAAATTGATCGATTGTATGCATAATAATGCGCTTGTTCTGTTCGTCACCCCAGAATCCAATGGGCACCACGTTCATTACTACGGCGCGACAAAATGCAGACACGTGCGCTACCGGACTGGCTAGGTCAGTGAAACAAGTTTGCTCAACTGTTCTATTATTCGAATTTGATGGGCCAATTTCCTTGTCGCATTGCACGGAATTTTCATCCGTGTTTCCGTCCAAACTAGGTTGAAGTGGATTCTTCCTCCAGTCCGGTTTTGGGGATAAATCAAGGCCCTATAACAGTCAGCTATAGCCTCTAACACGAGCAGCGATCATTCTACCTCTACGGGGCAATAGTGGCGCAGCAGTTCTATATATGAGCATTTTTTATTTAATTTGCGAAGCTTGTTAACCAGGGAGATGGGTTCGCCTCTCAATCTCTTCGGAACATGTAACTTCATGTCATCAATCTTGGCTCTAGATATGCCTCGTTTTGAAGATTGACGTTGCAAGACTTGCTGGATTTCTTTTTCGCGTAAGGTATAGTCTTTGAATGGTAAGGCAGTATCTCGAGGGTCGATTTTAGACGTGAAAACGTTGTGCAATCCAAACTGGCGAGGGAAAATGTATTTCATGATATGGACAGTTTGTTGGTGGTCTTCTAGATTCGGAAAGCGGTTCAACACATCTGTTGTGTGAGTAAGTAAATGTCCTGCTCAAATTTCTATCCTAAATCTTACGGATATGACGCATGCCGAAGCGCACTCCTCCTTTGGCGTTCAAGGCTGCCCTGGCATAGAGCATTCGGCTTCGAACGAAACGTATTGCTGTTGGTTTTCTCGACTCGATTGACTGCGCATTGTCGATACGTATCTTAGGAGTCTTCGGGGCTTTTGGTGCAGCCCCTTCAACATCCTCTTTCGAGTCCGGCAACAATTTGAGCTCAGAGACCGGGAAACCTAACTTCCGTTAGATAAACGGAGTAATGCAATAATGCACGACTGACCACTAAGCTGATAGTAGTTCTCACTCTCTCTATCAAGACAACAGAAGATACCGCAGTCCAAGAGGAGGTCCATCATTATGCGGTCCCCACCTTGTCCTAGGAGAGAGTGGACACGGCACCACAAATGGCCTTTAATGGTCTCCACATAACTGTTTGGATAGTGGGGCAGTATTCCTGGGATACCTGGTGAAGCACTGAGGGCAAGGCCGTTCTGGCCTCTCGCAGAGGCACGCTGGAAACCATGGCAAAGAAGGTGCGGGGGTCTATGAGAAGAAGATTGTCTCTTAAAGAGCAGCCATATGACAAAATTAACAGTCTTAGGATTCGTCAGTGCATGCAAGATATTAGACGCAAGAGAATTGAGATAGCATAATGGTTTCATATTTCTACTTCATGGACAAGGACAGAGAGAGAAGACCAGTAGAAAGAAAAGGCTTACCTCTGGCTGCAGAAAGTACACAGGATTGAAGTTACTACCCACGGTTGACTCTGGTAGTTGTTGTAAGAAGCTTTCAATATCTCTAGCCCTGTAGTCTCCATGGCCCTTGGGCTTGTAGGTCTTCGGGCTCAATCCGATTAAAGTTGAGTCCAGTAGATGGCACAGTTCAGCATCGTCACGACGCGTCAGTTCGGAGTCACAGACGTGTTTGGTTAGACCGAACTGTGATATTCGCCGCCGCCTTTTCTTGGAGGACGTGGGAAGTTGTGACAGCAGGTACTGGCGCAGGGTGAGCAATTGAGGGTAGAGGCGACAAAGCACAGGATGTTCGGCGCCTTCAAGCGTGGCATTGGCACATTGGCCAGCTGAGGCATGCTTTGGCTTTTTGGCCTGTCTAATCCCGACATCGGCTTTTCGCTTTCTTTTCATGCTGGCGGTGTAGATAATATTGTAAACGCGTTGCGGTTCAGAGAACGTACACCTGGTCACAGATGGGCCATGTTGACAGTATCGCGTTGTTGGCTTCAGGACTGTGCTCGCCCTCGCCTGAAATAGAAACTGAAACGAGGCAGCTAGACGCGGACGTGGGATTTCTTCCAGGATATTTGCAGCACGCTACGTACGCCACAACGAAGTCACAATATACTCAAGCAATTTTATCTGCAAACCAAACGTTGAATTACAGGCATACAAGGGAGGTACATGTGCGGATTGCTAGCCTCTTGGCATAGAATGTATGAGATCCTTCACTTTGTTCATACAAATCCGCCTAGACGCTAGCAGTCCGCACATGTACCCCCCTTGTAGAAAGCCGGGGAGAGGGGCGGATCGAGGGGATCGTTGAGGAGCGTGGTCCTAGCCGCCTTAATTCCAGTAAGAGCACTGTCCGCCACAGAGCTCCGTCTGCCTCTCCGCAACACCTCCAGCACATGTCGCAATCTGCATACAAGAGTCTTTGAGCTGCTGATTACGAGCTGCATGGACTTTCTAGGGCACTCTGTCCTGTACAGTATTCCTAATTCTTCTCCGGCAGATCTCAAACGCGGACTATTGGAGAGGACGAGGCAGGCGACCCAATTAACCGGCTACCACTAAAGCCTGCTGGTGGTAAACGGCAGCGGAGCCCTAACCTACGGACTCTTCACTTAACTCACTCCTCCCTTCACGCCGCTCGCTTTTCAAGTTTTAATCCTCGTCGCCATCGTGTGTGTCGCAGCGCCCAACCCCCTGGGCCCGAGGAGGATATCGTCCGAGCCTCTGACACGCCTGTCCCGTCCCACGGCCTTCATTGGCTCTCAAGTTTTCGAGTGGTTCAGTGTGAGTTGTACATATTGGATACCCTGGCTTGCCTCATTTATTGGGCTGTCTCTAATCGCCGAAACAGGCTGATTGACCAGTGGAAGAGCAACGACCACGTCTATCCTTGCCCTTAGACAGTGGAATATGGGAGGTTAAGGAGACTCGGCGTTATCAACTAAATCGCCATGCAGCAGTCTGACGAGCAACGATACAATAATTATGCATACAATCAGGACCAGGAACCGGAGGCCTTCTACTCCTATAATCCTCATTCGAACCGACCGGACATAGTCGTGGACACAGGAAGCAACAGCATGACCACTACTGCTCGACAACGACAAGCCCCTCTAAACTCCCGCATCACAACTCGAGGCCTACAATCTCCGGCGACAACACACCCCTCGTCGCTATCGACTGCAAAGTCCGCCCCAGCGCTGCCTAACACTAGCAGACCTCCAGTGAAAAGCCTCGTGGAGAAGTTCGACCAGTCCGCGAACGCAACCTCTCCTACCGCCTCTCCTCGACATCGTCCTTCTCGAACCACCCCCGCGTCGAAATCGTCTACCTCACTCCCCCGTATTTCGACGACATCCCCTCTCTCTCGCTCAGCCAGAGAGGTCTCGTATGGGTCCTACAAGTTCAATAATCTGAAACCCCGAGAAAGGCCTCAGCCAGCTCCTACCTCTCCAACAAGCTTGCGGAAAACAAATACCGGTCGTCAGAGTTTAGGGTCTCAAGGGTCAGGGTCAACAACTGGATTGTCTTCGGGGGTAAGCGCGCAAAACCTACAACCAGGCTCAAAGCGTCAGCCTTTTTTTGGGGAGGTTATTGGTGATCAAGATGGAGCGTTAGGCCCTGGATATGGCATACCTAGTTTTGCACAGCGGCGTCGAGGATCCGATTCCAGTGTTCATCCAACCAACGGTATCGCAACGCATTCTAGGAGCCAGTCCAACATCGAAGATTCCTACCAATCGTCTCTATCTACAGACATAGGTGTGATGCCTCCCGATCGAACGGCGTCTGCCGGAGGCCATCGGAGGTCTCGCAGCGACATGACAGTATCGCCATCGACGAGCGTGTCTTACAAACCTTTAGAGCTGAATACTCCATCAAATTCACACTTAACGATCGATGTGAATGGTCAACGAAGGCCGTCTCCGCCTTCGAAGATTCCTCTTCCGAAACGACGGCCCAGCAACACTTCGGACTCCGGCTCATCGATACACTCATCCTCGCGAGCTGGATCCGCGCTGGGACATGCTGCATATATACCTACCTCGCCTATTCGAGAATCAAGACCGCGGTTCCGAACACACGTTCCCCGCCAACGACACAAAACACCGCCTCCTACCACACTATCTTCGAAGAGATATAATTCAAGCCCAAATAAACGCCCGAATAGTAGGAACAGTTTGAAGGCAGTCATTCACGCGCCCCCTCAGCAAACATCGCCTCGGCTCCGTCATTCACGTGATCGACAGCCTGTATCAATCGCATCCACCTCTGCCTCGAGAGCCCGAAGCACTGGCAGGCACATTACCGTGGGTCGGGACCAGCATGCTGAAAGATCAAGGGCACGCAAAGATATTGGTACAGGCGGTTTAAAGATAGCGGATAGGAGGGCGCTTCTAGAGAAAGCCTCTCGAGAGAACCTGAAGAGCGTTGAGAAGGCTGAGAAGCAGATAAACAAGAGAAATGCCAAGGCAGTAGATCACAACCACCATACGTCACATATCGGTGAAGACAACGCCGTCTCAGAAGCCGCTGAAGCTGATCTTCCCGAGAAGAGTCAAAGTCATGAGTCTTTCCCTACAGAGAGGCAAAGCCTGACGCTCAAAACATTAGATCTCCCGAAGCAAAATCCTGAAGAGCCACTAACCGGAACGACTGAGTTCGAGAATGAAGAATCTCCGGTACTTGGAATGCCTGGAGGGTTTGCAATGACTCCACCGATCCGACAGTCAGAGTATGACGAACCAGCACTACGAGTCGAAGAAGTGAATGTTGCCGATGTTTCTCAGTCCTCGACACCAGGAGATAGCGATGACGTGCTCCCATCTCAGACATTTCTTCAACTAGATGAAGGCCATCGCACAGTTCTCAACGAGGTTATGAAATTACGAGAACAGAGCCCTTCGAATGCTTCTCACACAGACTTTGGAGATGACAACCCATCGGAGGTGGATGACAGTGAATCCATTCAAATAATGCTTCGTGATACTCCAACGATAAACCAGAACCAACAGCCATGGCAGGCGCCGACTCAGACTCCGCAACGTATCAGTATGGGCTCACAGATATGGCGCATTGAGCCCTTGGACTCTTCCGGCAATATATCGTTTTTGGAAGAAGAAGAGTCTCCTATTGACCCCTTTGATAATCGCTCGTCGGTTATGCCGGACGATTCAGTCAGCGTTGCATTCAGAAGCAACCGTGATGAAGAATGGACCCCAGCTATACCATCTATGCCTCAGAATGGGCATCTCACACTAGACAGCGAAGCTTACAGCACTATTAACAGGGTATTAGAGCATTATCACAACTCTAACTTCGTCACACCCGAGATGGCACACGGCTTCCGGGAACAAGTGCGTGCTGTTTCGCCCGCATTGGCACAACATAAGGACTGGGACTCCAAGGAAGCCACCGAAACGTATCTTGCCCGGCTGCTGAGTGATGTTAATAATACTCCGGAGCCGCCCGCTGAGAATACAAATATACAAGAACAAGAATATGAGCAGAGGCTGGGATCTCTGGACATCGCTGGTCTGGACGACTCTCCAGACGCTGACTACCGAGGAACAGCCATTATATATACACAGCCTCAACGCTACTCTCGGGGTTCAGCAACAAGCTCGCGTTGGGAAGGAAGTTCCCATGACGGCCAAGTAGACTCAGAACACAACGATCATAACTACAGGCCTACTCCGCCTACTCCGCCACCAAAGGATTGGAGATACTCTCCGGCACCAAATGCGACACATACTCCAACTGTACATCCTCCTTACGAAGCCTCTGAAGACAACACTCCCCGATTATCTCGGTACGACCATCCCCAGTTGCCGGAAATTGAAACTGCGGGCGAGGGCCTTGGGCTTGCAATCCAAGTTGCACCTCCAGAGGGTTCTCCCGCATTTCAAAATCCACCTTTACCTTCACATTCTCCACCGCCACCGCCACAACCTCCTACAATCGATGAGACGCCTATGTACCAACGCGGAATACGGTCGCCGCCTTCGCCCAGCGTCTATAGTCGAAACCCTCCGTCCAGCATATTCCCTGCAGCCCCTCCACCTGCACTCCCCAACGTAAATACCGGTCAGTACGCTGCGAGGCTCGATGATTCACCCGTTCTTCTTACTCCACAGCCTGTATCTGCATTGTCACAAGAGTCACCGAAGGAACGCCCTGTCGAGGAAGATACTACTGAAACAAAACGGCTAAAGAAACGGAGGCATCTCGTCAAAGAACTAGTCGACACGGAGTCAACCTTCCTTCAAGATATGATGGTTGTAGAAGATATCTACAAAGCAACATCTACTTCCATAGACTCTATCAGAGAGGACGACCGAAAAGTCCTCTTTGGCAATTGCGCCGAGATAGTAGAGTTCTCAAAAGATTTCCTTGCCGCGTTGAAACCAGCTGCTGCAAGTATATATACTTTGCAAAAGTCGAATCGTTGGAATTTTAAGAGAGGCAGTTTTTCGACCTCTCACAGCACTGCCACTGATCAATCTACTACCACTGGAACTGAGCCACCAAAGGAAGAGCAAGACAGAAAGACATCCATAGGTGCTGTATTCGGGAGAAACATGGCTCGTATGGAGAAAGTCTATGGAGAATATCTCAAAAATCACGATGCTGCGAACCAAAGGCTATCTGCGTTGCAGGATAAACCAAAAGTCAAGGTATGGTTGGCGGAGTGTCACAACTATGCTGGCGACATCACGCAGGCCTGGAACTTGGACTCGCTGCTAGTGAAACCAACCCAAAGAGTTCTTAAGTACCCACTTCTAATAAGCAGTCTGCTTGAAAACACACCGGAGGACCATCCCGACTATGCGGCTCTCGACTCTGCGCATAAGGAACTAAGGGCCATGTCGGTCAGAATTAACGAATCGAAGAAACGCGCAGAGCTCTTGGACCAAGTTGTCAACCGTAAACGGAAAGAGTCAGACGGACGTTTACCCGCTGGCCTAACAAAGGCCTTTGGTCGCCGAACTGAAAAGTTCAAACAGCAAGTGGGACTCTCCGATTCTGTGGACGATCAAGAGTACGACGCAGTTGCGCAGAAATTTGGTGGGCACTTCTTCCAACTGCAGATAGTGATGAGGGACGTCGAAAAGTATATGGATGATGTGCAAAGCTACATCGATCAATGCAATAATCAAGTTGCTGGCCTCATCGAGTACTTAGATGTTGGGCAGACCCCCAGCCTGGAGATTGAGAGCCAATGGCGGAAGTACGGCCAGATTATGCAGGAGCTGACGGCTGTCGCCCTCCCAGACCATGTACGTTATCTCCACAGTACCATTTGCTTACCTGTTGGCTAATAATACGCAGAAAGCTGCAGTAAGAAAGTGTGTTATCGAGCCGATAATGACACTTTGGAAACTCCATGACCAGCCGCAGAAGATGATGCAAAAGCGGAAAAAACGTATCGTGGAGTATGCTCGGTATAAAGCCATCAAGGATCGAGGCGACAAACCCGACAAGAAAACCCAGGAGGCTGGGGAGCAATGGAGTGCTCTCAACGAAACTTTAAAGATCGAGTTACCACAACTCTACGCTCTCACCAAGAAGTTAGTTGAACGGTGTTTGCTGAGTCTGATCAACATCCAGATTACCTGGCAGTCGACCTGCGAGAGGAAACTGCAGTCAGTACTGGAGAAGCCGCCCGAGCGGACTGTAGACTTCCCCGACGATATGGCCAAATACGTTCAAAGGTTTCTAAGCGATTATGACAGCGTCTGTTCTCCGATTATGAGCTTGGGCGTATGCAACAAAACACTATTAACAGAGATCTCAAATTTCCTCTCCCCAGCACAAACATTTGTTCCGGACGATGCCTCCTCCTATAAGAAGTCGAGTACCTTCACGAGCACAAAGCGAACTGAGTCGCTTAGCAGTGACATGTCAACCCCCGATGTCAACCAGCGACTCAGCGGAACTTTCACGTGGCAAAATTTCGATAGCACTCCGCCTCTGGACAATCAGCCTCAAACATCACCTATAGGAAGGATGCGCGCTGGATCTGCGCTTTCGAGCAGAGGACCATCTACGCCACGGTCTACTAATGCTACAACACCTGCCATATCGAACTTTCCACAACCCCGACCTTCTACTGGAGTAGGCAGAACTAGCGAGCCTAGCAACATTTTCCCACGTTTAAGCCTCGAAATGGAGCAAAGAAATGGTTCAACACTCCTTGCGCCCTCATACTCACGATCTTCTGGTATTTTCTCTTCAGCCTTACCAATGTCTGATTCACCGACTCCAACTGGCACTGAAACACCAGAAGAACAGAACAATGACGAACCCGAAGTACTTTTCTTAGCAGCCAGCCTATTTGAATTCAATATAGCACATGATCGTAGAGAGGGGGGGTATCCGTATCTTGTCTACGTCCCTGGAGAGGTGAGCAGTCTCCCTACCGTCGCTATCACTCTATCAAGGAAACTAAACCTATTCCCCTAGATTTTCGATGTCATTGGCCTGAAAGGAGAACTATGGCTTGCTAGAAATCAAGATGATGCATCCCATACCGTTGGCTGGATATGGGAGAAGCACTTTGCGCGAATCCTTCCTGATGAGTCCTGAACGAGAACTCCCTTTTTCTATGCTTGCACCTAAAGCGACGATTTTCTTTCACTCCGATGATTCTCACGCATTTCCATTTACCCTTCTCTTGGAGTTGAAGACGGTAATGCGGGAATTTCCCTACATTGGCTCACGGTCTCTTCGAAGCGCGGCGTTCTGATTTTGTGTATAAAATCTACCTCTCCCTGTGTCATAGAACCGCGTGCGAATTTGGACAGAAAAATTTCCTCACGTAGGAATCTTTTGGGAAGCATTGGGTTGGTCTGCTATTCTGGCATTTCTTATTTGTAATCTCTTTTCTTTCTTACCTGTTTTTGAAAGCGCACGAACAAAGTTGCGGCTGTCTCGATTTGTGGTTATACCTCCCGTTATGCGTCTATATTGAGGGCAGATCCATTGTATCATATTTTTTTTGGCTGCCATCTGGGCGAATCCGGGACATGTTGTATGTTCCAGATGTTTGTCTGCTGGCCGTGCTTGGCTGTTTCTGGAGATGTTCTTCGATTATGGACGAAGACTTCTCCTTTTTTGAGCCTACCAGTCCGAGGTTGGTCTGGAACGGTCTTTTTATTAAGTCAAGAACTTCAACCGTAACTCAGTCCGCATTTTATACCCTCTATGTATATTTTCCATCTTGTGCATCTGTCATTTCCATCTCGTCACGATAATATGCGTATCTGAGGCTATCATAAATTGCTGTCCATCCACAAAAAACTAGCCTAGTCACGATCTTCACACTCCGCTCAGTCGGCTTCGTCAAGTAAATGACGAGTAACTTGTCGCAACGGCTGTATATTTATATTTAAGCCCGCAATAGCATCCTCTTCTCCACATAAACGCGACAATATTGGAAATGGTTGCCTTCATGATCCTCATGTTTTCACCAAGCACCAGACACTGCCTCAAAGGCTCACAAATGAGTTCTCAGAGGGATGCAGCTAGGACACTATTTAGTGTAAATTAGAGAAACCGTTATCAGTCCTTGATTGAACGCGGATAGGGAAACTAGCGGAATCACGTCTGAGCCTGCTGAGGTTTATCCCATAAATCCGACGCTTCGCAGAAGATTCAGGTGACTCGGGGGGGTGCACACTAACTCCTAGACCAATCAGAATCCCTGTGTACTCCCATCACCAAAATCTTCTGCGAAGCGTCTGAGAGCTTATGAAAATCCGCACCAACGGAATCACGTCTGAGCCTACTGAGGTAAGAGATAAGCTGTAGTAAACTGACTACATCGGGCCGACGTTCCAGCGTGGTCGCGCCGACCTGTACGCACCTACATATAGATGTGGATCTGTTGGATATCCAGTTATAATCAGGGCTTCGAATCCAATTCAAATCAGCTAATCAAAACTATTAACCGGATCTACATTTGAATTTTGGATATCCAAACCAATCCAGAAATAGATCCAGCATTGACATCACCAGTATAAAGCTTAATACCGCTGCTTAGAACATGTTGATAAACCTGATTTAAAATTTGCCTCAAACTATGATTCAGCCATGGCTCACAACAAATGCCGAAAAGAGTGTGAGTAGCGCGATCTGTGCTGATTGTGACCTTGAATCCGAAAACGTATCTCTCCAGAGTGAGATCACTGTTTCCCCAGCACCTAAGCATAGAAATGAAGACGCTAGCTTGGAAGACATCTCCAACTTTCCCCGCCTTGCCCTATCAAAACTGCAAATCAAACTATAGTCCTCAAACCCTTGATTTCTACCAGAACTGCACGGAAGCACCAACGGATCATCCACAGAACTGATACCACATCAAATAAGCGTGATCTCAATCTCAAAGTCGAACTCAATGGTGCGGTTTCCTTGCCAACTCTTGAACTTGTGCTGTGGAAACTTTGTGTAGTCGGTGTGAGCGTGCTCACTGATAACCTTCTCTGGGTGGTTGCCGTTATACCAACACTTCCGACCGTGATCTTGGATCTTCTTGGATTCCCCATCCACTTGTACAAACGCGGCTTGCGGGTCATTGCATAGGTCGTGAAAGATTTGGGCTTTTGCGTTATTGTATGCGTCCTCTTCCACTGCGGCCCAATTGCCTCGTACTGAGCCGCTGTAAAAGCCATTAACAGTGGTAAGATAGTGTTTAACAGTTATCGTAGCCAGACTTGCTAATAAGCAAGCAAGCAAGCAAAACACCCCTCTGCTTGCTTGATTGCCCGATTTAGAAGTCCTTTGCTTGCTTGCTTGCTTGTTAGCCTCAAATCACGTCTGCTTGCTTACTTGCTTATTTATTACTTGCCAAGACAGTCGAGAAGG
>Ga0307515_10001872_pt1 | contig 46832 bp, 56 predicted proteins | sample 17_EM_MG_FD_194513 | JGI IMG/M metagenome (GOLD analysis project Ga0307515, IMG submission 194513) | Populus trichocarpa ectomycorrhiza microbial communities from riparian zone in the Pacific Northwest, United States - 17_EM | ecosystem: Host-associated > Plants > Roots > Unclassified | place... | reverse complement strand
TGAGGAATCACTATTCACAGAAGAATCAAGAAGCACGCCTAGAGAGAGCACTCGCATTCGAGAAAGCAACCAATCTTCATTTCCCATCAAATGTTTGCCGTCCAATTGTCTGGCTTCGTGCATCATATTGCGGATGACTAATATCCCCGATTTCATCAATGAAGCGGGGTGATGATACCAATCAGGACATTGGTGATGGCGAAAGTGGGGGCGAAAGTGAGGACACCGGAGAGTCCACGTTATCATCCGACATCCAAGAAAACGATTTGGATCACCAGCAGGAGGTACTACTTCTAGGCCAGGCGCGCCGGGACAAGACTGTACAAACTACAAAAGTTCCATTGCCAAAGAAACGTAGCCGTGCCGATACTGTCATTGCACGCCCTCTGCTTCCAAATTCGCGAAAACCACCTGGGTCAATGCCACCACCACTGCTCAAACGCCAAAAGTCAGCCCTCCTCAACAAATCATCCGAGTCTGACCGTGCACCATCCGCCCTGGCACTGCTGCAACCCGAGTCTAGTGGAGACCAGAATGCTCCACAACCCAAGGCCAGTGCAGATCAGAACGTTCCCCAACACCAAAAGGCTACTTTTGAGGTCGCGAAAAGGTTCATGGAAGCAATTGTATTCACGAAGACTCCTTGGCCAATATTATCCTATGATAAGTACTCGATTGTTGAAGAAGCTTGGAAACTTGCCATTGAAGCTCAGGATCGTCAGCGGGCATTAGCAGGTGCTCCTGCAGGTACACCATCTGTGTGTCAATTGCCCAGCGGTCCGTCTCTCAAAATCGATCCGCAAACACGAGAAGCTGTAAGTCTTGGATTCTGTTCAATGCTCCTCCATCAGATTTACGATATTGACTACTCCCCAAATTATACATAGTTGAAACTGAAGATATGCACCATTCAAAGACGGGTGGTAGATGGGGCATGGCGAACTGGTGTCCGTAGTTACCAGTTGGATTTGCGCCCTGAGACTGAGCTTTGGATCACGGTTAAGGAGCTCCTGTTTGATGATGCATATCTCTACAAGGTCGTTGATGATAAGAAATCATGGTTCACGTGAATGGAAGTGCTTGATCTCATTTACCATCAATTTTTCTTTACAACCAATAGCTTGGGACCCCAGCCAACGACATCCAAGTATTTCCAACCTCTCGCTCCGCAGACTTCAGCGCTGGTAGCCGTAGCTATTCATTGTGCGCTGTCTGAATATGCAGGTGGAGAGAAGGCCACAGTTATGTTTTCTCAAGATGAATATCGAGGTACATTTTGTCCATCCCCTATGATAAATTTTACTCCGGAAGCCACTGCACTCATCAATCACATATTAGTGGGCCGCTTCAAACCCCCTGCCACCACCATGCAGCACAACTCCGCTAGGATAGGCGCTCCTCAATCCCCGTCGGCGCTCCTCACCCTAGATTCACTCTCTTCTATATCCTTCCGCAGTCAATTCCTCCTCTTTCGGCGCTCCTCCGCTGGGATAGGTGCTCCTCAATCCCCGTCGGCGCTCCTGAGCCTGGGATGGGAGCTCCCCAACTCCCACCAGCGCTCCTCGGTCTGGGTTGTCGCTCCAGTATTGGATTCCGCACTCCGTACTGACCCTCCACCTTTTCGGCGCTCCTCCGCTGGGAGAGCACTCCTCAATCCCCATCGGTGCTCCTCTGCCTGGATTAGAGCTCCTTCATTTCATTACTCACTCCTGACCTCCACCTTTTTGGCGCCCATCAGCTAGTTTGGATGCTGCTCAATCCCCATCGGCGCTCCGCAGCATAGATTTGGCACTCTTCTTTTTCATTCCGCGCTCCTGCAACACAGCACTTCCCATCTGGCGCTCCTCTTGTCCCTGGTAGCTGGTCCCCTTTTTCATCCGACTATATCATATTGCCTTTCAAACCCCAATTTAGATTCGCAGCTAGGTAACATCTCATTACACCTTTGTTAGATATCACAAATCGAGCCAAACGAAATTGGGATTCAATTTCAGCCACTCACCAGGTACGAATAATCAGCAAATACAAGGAGCGCCTCCAGCTTCTTTGCGCCGTTGATGAATTATGTGTTCCTGCTTTCGTTGGCCCTGATGAGATGGGAGAAGTAGTGGATGACATCGACACCTTGTTTGATTGATATCAATTGTCTGTTTAGTCGGGTTATTGTTTCGGTGTACCTGCGTTTATGTTTGAATCACTTACCTTTTTCTTGGTACCATAATGTAGCAAGGCAATAAATACAGTGTTGAAGAAGATGGTAGCTAGTATGATTCAGAATTGTTAGTGAAGAATAATCCATGTATCATATTCGCCGTTGAGGGAAATCGATTGCTTGTGGACATCCGCAAAGTCTCAGATAACGCCTGCAGTCCTCCCCATGAATATCTATACGAACCCAGGCATCTCTCAGAGTTTGTTTGTGATTTCCACATTGGTTCGGCGACACTTCCAGGTGAAGGCAAAGTTCTCACCGGTGCTCCAATGTGTTCCCAAACTTATCACAATCACTCCCAGTTAGTCCTGTACCAGTCATCAGAGATCCCAGTTACTCTGAAGGCCGGCCGGAATGCCCTCCTAGGGTCTGAGACTCTCCTGAAATCGACGCTTTTAAGTTTACACTCCACATCCTCCCAGACACTCGTGGAGTCTTCCAGAGACTAAAATACATTGTGCTGATGTATGACAATTGGCAATCTCTCTTCGAAGATCCGCCAGATGCCCTCAATGCACAGCGTCGTGATGGTCGCTCTCCTGCCGATTCCAATCAAGAACCGCAATATCCCTCAGAAGCGGCTCGATGAGCAGCGGCAAACAAACCGAGAGGTGCGGAATGAAGTACTCCGGCAGGTACTCCACCCTGTCACCTTTAAACAAAACACCGGTGCCGAGAGCGGGTATTACAACCTTCGTTGTGCCGATGGCAACTTGAGGTGTTGCAAACCGGTTTTAGCAGCATGGCTTGGAGATTGCCCTGAGTATAGCGACCTACATCATCTCGAGCAGCATGTTTGTTTTTGGTGCGAGTGTCCACAGAACGAACTCGTTGATTATGTCCCTCCTGACAAGCAACACCTGCGGCGCGATCACAACGTATATCAAATGCTTAGCGATGCCAACACCAAGGCAGCTAATGCCGAACTGTCATCGCGCCAGGTTCACCGAGCATTCAACGTGTTTCGACATAATCCCTGTATCGCCAGCGACCTCCCGCAGCCCGATCTCCTCCATACAATGCAGATCAGCATGCCTGACCACCTCCAGAAGTGGATGTTTCACTGTATGAAGGCCCACAAACGCCTCGACAAGTACAATGCACACTAGTTATCCGTGCCTGCTTACCACGACCTCACACCAAAAAATATGTCATATGAGGAAGTTTCTCAATGGAATGGGAAGGAGATGAAGGAAATGAGCCGGTACCTGCTTAGAGTTGTAACCCAGTCTCTAGGAGGCGGAAGCCCCACTCAGCGTCCCATATTCAATCACGCAATTGAGTGCACCCGGGAATGGTTAGAATTCTATATGTATGCTTGATATAAATCTCACGATGATGCAACATTGAGCTACATGGAGGACGCCTTGGGTCATTTTCACACCTTCAAAGATGTTTTCTTACTCGGGCGAGCCGGCAAACAGGCCAAGATGAAAGCAAATGCTCTGTGAACAGAACTCAGGAAGAAGCGAAAGGTAGACGAGGAAACAAATGCTGAAACTTGAACGCCGTCCAAGAAGCGGCGCAAAATGAACGCCTGGCGGGATTATATCAGCCACAAGATAGATGTTTCCAAGGAGTTAGATGCCGACTTCAACTTTCCGAAGATCCACTTAATGTCTCATTGGGTCGAACAGATTCGTCGATACGGAGCCTTGCAACAGTAATCTGCCGAGAGACATGAACCCGCACATAAAACGAACCTCAAGGACGGTTGGAATGCCTCCAATCACAATCTCAACTACCTGCCACAAGTAATCACCTTTCAGCGTCGCATTCTCTGCTTCGAAATCAGAGAGCTCAATCTCCAAGCCCTCGCTCAGCGTCGGGGGAACAGCGCTGCCGCCTGCCAAGTCCTCCCTTCTGGTGCTGATCTGGCTGCCCCCCTAAGCCCCGAGTCATATGCGTAGCGTGAAGTCATGGGACCCCAAAACCGCCGTGATGGAAAGCATCCTGACCTTATGATCAACGACTTCAGAGCATTACTCAAGAATACAGAAGACGCAACGCACCGCGTGGCAATACACCGCAGCACGCGGACGTTTATCAACCATAAGTGACATAACAAGACATACATATCGGATGAACAACTGCACTCAATGGAGCTCTGTATTTACCATGGTATTAAGGTTCAAGTTGAGGGTTTAGATGGTGAACACATATCTCAGATGTGTTGATGCACAGGAAGCCAGAGCTGGCGCGGAGGGGATGAACGGAACGACTGGGTGTGGGTAAAGCAACGCCCGGGGAGGTGTTATGGCACGCGGCATGGGCGTCTCCCGTGGCAACTGCAATGACTATTCAAAATCAAACTCCAAACGAGAATCGAGCTTTCATTGAGTACTGGTTAGCACTGGTGCTCACCACAATACCGGGAAACTCTGGTAACTTGGATCCCGTGTCGAAATTTGTACAAGTGAGATAAGCACCGGCAGCCGTTGCTCAGCATGTTTTCAGCATGGGAAACATTGTCGGCTGCGCACACGTAATTCCGGAGATAGCTACTAGTTGTATGACAGGAGATGGACGGAACGAACAATGAATTGTTAATAGCCACCTAGATCTGGCGACTTGGAATGATGTGTATAATTAGTAAAGAGAAGATTGCATGTTGCGCGCCGGCAGAAGGAACGCGAGGAGAGATTTTTGCAGCATCACCCATTGCATTGCAATATCAGCAAAATGTAAAATGGTTTGGAAGTCATAACCGAACCACTCAGCAACTCTGAACAGCCACACTGATCCTTCCAGATGCTCCTTGATGCTCCCAGATAGGCTGAATGCAAAGCGATGTGCTCCCAGGTGCTCTGAGACTACTTCACTGGTGCTCCTGAATACTCTGGAAGTTGTGGAACAGAATCCAAGAATATCTTGAAGGGTGTATAGTAGTCCTCAAAATGCTTCCAAATGAAACTATTAGGATGTGGAAATTTCGGAGCTATTGGGAATATTGGCCACGTCTATGAGAGTATTCTGGTGCACCTCGAACCTGGAGCCATACTCTCCGGGAGTGACTATTATAATGTTTATATCAAATAGTACAATTCAATCAACTATCTTCTGCACACCTTGATTCAGGCGTTGTAACTTTAATACACAGTCCAGTAGGTATCTAAATCAACATGATTATTTACAAGCCATACGCTATCGATTCTATCTGAGGCAGCATTATTCTCTCGCACCAAATGTGCAGGTCCAACAATTGCTCCGACAGGTACAATATGCATCTTTTCAGTCTGTTTGACAACCTGGATGAACCCGTCAACACAATCAGCCCAACCATGCGGATCATTGTACTTTGTTGGAATCACCACGGCATATTCTTGAGGTTGAGAACGTAATATCCATTGTTGGGTCTTCTTGCACATCTTAGAGAAGGTGGATATCGATTTTCCGGCAGGCAGGCGCACCTAAAATTGGGGGATCTGATTCGGTGGAGTCCGGCTGAAGTATAATACTGGAAAAGAAGGAACTCGGCCTTGGAAGGTGTTATCAAGGTCACTGTCTGTATATTGGACCCAGATGTTGTGAGATTCAGGCATGATCCCTTGGTTGGCATCGGTATATTCTACCTTGCAATCAAGTCCCAGACGCTCAACAGATGTTGGGCAGTGAAATGGTTGACGATAGTACAACAGCCCATTCTGAAGTTTAATAAATACACTGTGTATGAGTACATTCTGATCATATCCGAGCACCAGTCCACTAACTTCATGTCCCCAGTCGTCTTCAATTTGTGTAAGGAATAGCTGTCCAAAGTTGGGAATTCCAAAATCTTCTAATGCATCTCTGAGTGAGGTTAATTTGATACTTCTGCACACACCGCAGACATGAGTTTCTCTCAAATGATGTACCTGTTGTGATACGGGGCGGAAAAATGGCTCTTTGTGACAATTGTGGAGGCGTAAAAGATGGGCTCGGCGCGTATTTCGCCTTTTATAGGCAGCGGATAGTAGGTTGACAACTTTCGTAGTGTCAATATCGTACCAGCCTTAAAGGGCAAGATATGACAGTGTCCCCTCCATATAGTCAAGACCGGTACACCGGTCATTGTGCTTGAGCATCTGTTGAATGTAATTGACTTTGTTGGTAGATCAGTATGCCTCTTTCAAATTGCCGATATGTAGCTGTTCAGAATTAACGGTGGTGAAATTGTCGCCGGAACCCATTCGCCGAATTGACTCTGATATATGGCTCACAAGATGCATCTTTGGATATCCGAAATGGATTACACGCTGTTCGATGGTTTTCCAGAGATCCTGAACGCCGATTGCCTACCACCAAGCTTCAAACTCGACCAAGCGGATGGAGAATTTCTTCGTGAACCGCATCTGGTCTTTCGAAGTGATACCATAAATCTCTTTCTCGAGCTGATTCACAACGCGGTCGGTATCAGCGATACTCCAGGTGCTGGCTTCAATCTCAGCATCGGATAGACAGGCCTGAAATTGCGCATTATTGTTGGTGGTCATGTTTACCGCCCCGTAAGCCGCTTCTTCTGCAGCAGTCTTCATTTGAGCAAGTGTTTTGGCGAATGTGCTTCTGGGACCGGTTGCCTTAGTCCCGACTTCCTGCAATAGTTGTCGCTCATGATGTTGGAATTATTTATCGAAAAGCTTGCATTCAGCAGGTGTCACCTGATGGATTTTGCGCTCCAATTGCTCGATTGCCCTCTGCCAGTCAGCATCTGACCATATGGTTGCCGCTTGTCGGGCTCTATTCAGGCGCACCTGAAATTGCCTTTGTTTTGATGTAGTAACCTGTTCAGCCCTGTACAGTTGAACTTCCATTGCAGCACTGATTGTATAAATCTTTGGATTTCGTAAATGATGGGATTCTCTTCCCAATAGTTCATCCACTTTGGCCTTCGCAGAGTACAACCTTTTCTGATCTCGAAAGGCATTCTTCTTCTCGTAACATCGCTTCAGTGCATCGTCTAGTGCTGCGAGGGATAGATCTGGGTGATTTTGTTGGCTGACAAGTAGAGAGAATTCACAGAATGCCCGCACTGCTCCCATCACCATTTCGTCAGAGGCTGTTTCCGCCGCAGTTTTCCCGGCATCCTGGGAGCAGTCAAGAATTGGAGCGCAATTCACTGCCAGTGTTCTGATCATGCCCTGGATTTCTTTTCCCTGCCAGGAGCCGCTTTTCATCGAATCGAATGGTTCAGAGAAGCACTGGAGGTCTGGATAGCGTGGTACTGATGTGAATCGATTGTCAAATTGATCCTTGACATTTCTAGATTTCAGGTATTTGAGCCGCCAGTGCAATAAGTCTTTAACTAAACCCAGGAGCAGCTGATGCAATTCATCAGGCTGCCAAAGGCGATAGACATTGCAGAGAGGGTATTGCCAGAACTGGATGCAGATTGGATGAACACGAAGAGTGTGCAGAACATCGATATTAGTTTCGTCCAGAAGCTCCAAGTAAACATGCTGATCTCGTGGGTTATCAAGTGATCGAAAAGTTGAATGCCCCATCGGCGCACCTTTAGGAATTTCACACATCGGGGATGAGGCATATGAAACATGAGCAACCATGACTTCTTCCGGATAATCCCCAACCCAGGCAGCCAAAAGAGGATAACATTGTCTCTGGAATCCATCAGCACAATCCCATTTCAAGCTAGGGCCAGTGATGTCAAGATTCCAGAGTGGGGACAGCACTGTTCCAACTGCGCAATGCCATGCATCGTCAGTATTTTTGGCACCTTTCGGAGGACAGGGGATCAGCCCAACAAGACTCCAGGTGGGCTTTCTAGGTGTACGGCGGATATCTTCTTGAATATTTCCGATCGTGAGATACAGTGGCCAGGCATGCTGGTCGCCCGAAAAATTGGTCAAGTGGGTCTTGTCGGATGCACAAATGACTGGCACAATCGTCGCTCCAGCAGGAAGCTGATCCTGCGTATCCCACCACCAATCACCTGTGTTCATCTCGCTGTATATTCTGCAACTTTCCGAGTCTGCAAGGCACACCAGTTCAAAACCGAGGTGCGCCTGAAATGGGAGATGTGCCAAAAGGAACCGTATACATGTGAAAATATCGCTGGAGTATAATCTTCCGAAGATGTGCGAATGATCTTCAATCCAACTTTCATTGCCGAGCCCAAAATCGAGTCCAGAGAGGAGCTTTTGTAGAGCATCTGCTGATTGAAAAGATTTGATGTTGAAGTTGTGCAGTCGACACCTCAGATGTTGATCTATCCACGTTTTCGTTTCCTGGCTAAATGATTGAGCCTTTTGAAAGTCATGTGCTGACTGAAAAGGATCCCAGGGATTCCATTGTTCTGAGTACTTGCGATGCTTGGTGTACAATCCAGTTGCTTTGCCATATGCTTTCCCCCCCGCGTTCTCCACTCCAACTACCTGCCTATGAGCCCTCGTCTTTGTTGGATCAGGGGTACAAGTCAGATCAGACTTCTGGGGGTCTATTGTTTCTTCGTCGGGAGTATCTTCAGGTGGTGGTGCACCAGGTACATTGCCAATGGGTAGATGAATTAGTTGACTAAGCTCATCGATGGCCATTCAGGTACATTGACTGAAGTCGAACCATGATAGCTCGGGTCAATCCCAGCCTGCAGGTGGTAAAATCTCATCAGGTAGTAGCCCTTCATTCATCGATATTGGGTGATATTGTTGATAGTGAGCCTCAAGTCGGTTCTCGTCGAATAATTTCCTTTTGCAGATAAAGCACTTGACATGTTTCTGGCGAGTGTTGACCATAGTTGAGAAATGTTCACTAAACACGTATTCGGATGAATTTCGATGATGCATCAGGGGGTGATATAGAGCGTCAGCGATATTGGTTTGACAGTGAGCTAACCAGGGTCAGCGTAACCCATTCACAGCTGCATCGCACACCGCCAAATGCGGAGGGGAGGTTACTTTTGTCATCACTGCAATCACCACCATGGGGCTTTATTCAACGTCATTGTGAGTCATGCCTATGCTCGAGCCTCCAAGCAGCTGATAATGAAGGTAGATTGTCATAATACAATGGATAGGTGAGTTTCCTAGCTAGCTAGCTGGATGTCCTAGCATTGATCATCGAGAACTGATAAGGCTGGTAGGATGTTTGCTTCAGTAATGATCCTTGACTGGAGCGTGGATCATGAGGAGAACTAAGATGTATAGGCAAGGAGCTCAAGAGGAAGCAATCACTGTTGCTGCTCGACTCACAGGGCCTCGTATTGAATGCGGTTGCAAGGTCGTTCACGGACAACTTATGTGTAATATCCCTACTCGCGCCAACCTTCATACGGGATATAGTTCTTGTTGGGTTCCTGGAGATATCATATCATATCCCTTCTATGACATGTAAAGTCATCGATGCGTATGAGGGTGAGCACCTATCCAATATCCTAGTATATGAATTCGAGCATATAACAAAGAAAGGTGGGATGTGTGTGATTAAGGTTTCTTTTTCTCAAGGCCTGGGTTGGTTTCATGGATCAAAGGTGTACTGAAACACCACAGATGGTGACAACAGAATAGGATATAAGAAGCCCTTCATTCCGCCGAAGGTCACTGCTACCTGCAATATACTCAACCATACCCTGATCAATTCTATATCTCATCTCGCATCTATAGTTGTTTACCACTATCTTTGTTTAACAGAGCATGTCGAGGCAAGGATCTCCACCGAAGACAGTGAATATGGGTCCACCGGGTGGCCTATTTGGCTTGCAACAACGCGGTGACGACAATTCAGAATCACCGGATAAAAGTTCACAACATGCCACTCGCAAAGACAGTGAATTTGAGAAACACACCAATCGATAATATCCGCCGCAAGGGTACGGGTACCCTCCTTGACAGCAGCCATTTCCAGCCGCTCCGCAGTTTTATCACCAGTCTCCATTCAACACAACACACAGTTTGCAACCTACCAGCAGCGCAAGCCAACGATATCCAAGTTATGGGCCACCTTGGCAAGGATATGACCTGCACCCACGTGGTTATGGCGGGTCTCAAATGTTCCCCCCTCTGCAGTTCCCAGGACAAGGGCCGTTATCTCCAGGTGCACCGAGAGTGCCTCCAGGACCGCCGAGAAATCATCCACTCAATCAGCCAACATCTTCCAGCTCGACTTCTCCACCTCAACCTCCTTCCGGCGCACCTGGGAGACACCCCATAAGCCTCCCGACGAAATGATTCCAGCCGCCAGCGGAACTGCGGACAACAGATGTTGGAGGGATCGCGGACTTGCCCCCATTGCCGGAGATGTCCTACAACAAATATGATGCAGCTGATGAGAGCGACGATTCGTCGGACTTGGGCGATGCAGAAGGCAAACCCCCAATTAGCCTGAAGCAAACAGAGTTCTCCTTGAAGCAATTTGCCAAAAGGATGGGGCAGGCCAACTATAGTGCATTCGACAAGTGGAAGAAAGTATGGGTGGCGGGGTTTCTCGGGAAGAAGCATCGGTCCATTATCCGGGGGCAGAACCGAATGAAACAAGTTCGAGATGGACCCCTGCACTGGAAGACGGCAGTTGCAGATTTTTTGGTGACATTTGAGAACTTGCTGCCATTGTTCAATTTCGATAATGCTGAATGGATTCGCAGGCAGTGGGTGGAGATATTTTTAAAGAAATGCCCAAGCGAAACTTGAGAGGTGAGGAAAAAGGGAAGGCGAGGCAACAAGCAAACGGCGATGGATTTGGGAGAGCGCACGGGCAAAAAGGCCAGATGTAACCTCCCAGAGTTGCCAAATACAACGTTCAGGGGTATGATTCACTGGGTGTCGAATGGCAAGAATATGGTTCTAGCCCCCAAACAACTGCAAGCCTTGTATACAGATGTGAGGCACTGAGAGGAGTTGGTTGATTTCATCGACAAAAATGGCGGCCCGAAAGAGCCATACATTCTCACATCAATGTTCAAGTGCACCTTGGAGCAGGACGAATTGGAAGAAGAGTATATGGGAATATATAAACACGGGCAAATGATCAAAGACCAGATATATGGCCAGATTTCGTACAACTGTTGCCTTTCAAATGCTTTCAAGTTGAAACTTGGACATAATGTGAAGATATGTGTGGTACAAATGATGAGAGCAACAGGGAAGGAGATTGCCGAGCACGTAATTAGGCCGACAAAGGTAATCCGCGCTAGCCGTGTTATGACTAGACGTGAGCAACTACTAATTAGTGTTAGCAACGGTTCCGGGTTAGGGTTGGGACCGGAACCGAACCGTTGCAACAGTTTTTACCACACGCAAACCCGGACCGTTGCAATTGGGCCGGTTTTACCACCAAAAACCCGGCATTTCAACCTCACAACCTTGGCTCCAATTAAGTATTTGAGTTCTGATTGTATTGTGACATGATCAGTACGTAGATTGTGCAGTTTTACGAGCTCTTTCACCTCCCGCTTTTAGATATGTGATCCGACTGATATTCGTGGAGTCGCGATCGAAAACCCGCAAATCTTGCTTAGAATTGGCCCATATTTTACACCCACTCAACGAATATCAGTCGGATCGCAAATCTGAATGCTGGAGGTGAAAGAGCTTATAATTCTGCATAATCTACGTACTGATCATGTTGCAGTACGATCAGAACTCACATACTTAATTGGAGCCAAACCAGTAGGAACAGTAAATTTGGAACCGCGGTTAGGTTCCAACCCGGCCAAATACCCGCGGTTCTATGTCCGGGCCGGGTAACAACCCGCGAAGACAAATGCGGTTCAGGTTTTTGGCCGGTTCTGAAACCAAACCGAACCTAACCGCAGGTCACAACCCAGACCGCTGGCCGGTTACCCAGACCTGTTGCTAACACTACTGCTAATCATTAGACTTAGACATTGGAATGTTCTGAAGAGGGTGGAAGAGAGGGAGAAGAGAAGGGAGACGAGGATGGTGGGCACGAGAATGATACTTGTATTAATGTATGTTCTGATTGAAAGAATAGAATTGATTATATTCCATCCACATGTATGCGTTCAAATGGTTACTTCTCTGTGAAATTTCCTAACACTGAGATGAATTTCAGGAGCACCGGAATATGAGCTGATCTGCCCAGCTTACATCCGAGCAACTGAAAGAGATCATTGAGGACGTAAAGAACACAGACAAAAGTGCAAGGGAGGTTCAGGAGCAAGTGGAGGATGGTGAGGAGGTCCTCGATCCAGAAAATACAAGCTCAGTACTGAATACGGTATTCAATGCAATCAACAACGAAATTGAACACGAGTGTCTTGATGAAGCAGTCAGGCTGATGAATGCGCTTCCTATTTGCCATTTAACAGATGACCGTGTTCCAGGCCGCAAGTATTCAATTCCAGGCCTGCCCAGGACTAAGTTTTTGGCGCACCAGGTTTTGGCCATCTGGTTCATCGTGAGGAGATGGGTTTGGGATGCTGATATGCCAGGAGCACTAGTGGTGGATGAAATGGGACTTGAAAAGACTTTCACCTCAGTTGCAGCGGCAATGCTTTGCGAATTGGTGACTGAGAAAGTCGTAATGGGGTTGCCACTGTCCATTTTATGGGGGAATACCCTTGAAGAGGGGTTGATATTGGCGCACAACAACTTTCCCGGCATTGTCGGTGAAGAGCGGGAGTGGTATTCGCTTCAGAGATTGAATTCTGTGCCCTGCCGCCTGTTGGAGATCCAGTCAACACCACCTCACGGGGATCCAGCACTGATCTCAGCCCTTGAACCAATCCTGCTGGTAACAATGCCCGGATTGGCTGAGACCTTCAAAAGTGTCATCGACGCGATGACACATGGAACCGAATTCAAACTGGTCAACTTATTGCATGCCGAAAATGCGAATCTCACCGACAAGGATCTGAACACCAGTATTGACGAGCCAGAAAACCGATGGAATATCCACCTTGTGTTCTATGATACCTTAACATCCAGACCGATACCATCAAGTAATGGCCAACTCTCCGACTGTGCATGGAGTATTGGGATTTTTGATGAGTCCCATCGGTATAAGACTAAAAACACTGTGGGCTGGCAAATTGCGATGAATGCGAAAATTGGATTCAAACTTCAAGTCACAGCTACACCGGGATTCCATTCACTCTGTGACTGGTTCTTTCAGACGATGTGGCTGTTTTCAGGTGCGCCTGAAGATCCAGAGGATGATACTGTGATGGAAAAGCATGGTGCTGAGGAATTGTATTCCGCTGTGAAGAGTTTGATGCATGCTATCCAGACTAAAGATGAAGAAGCTCAACAGCATGCGGCACACCGGAAGATTGAGATTGCAAAGCCATGGACGATCAGGCGGTGGTCAGAATCAAAACTCGCCAATGGACAACATCTCGTCCGGATACCAAAGGAGAAAGCACACCTCATTGATCTCGAGTGGACTGAGGTAGAGCATGCACATCTGAAGACCCTGGTGGAGAGGTACACTTCGCGGGGTGCTTCTGGAGCATGGAGGGTTCATAGATGGCAGCTAGCATGTTTCTCGTTAGTGTGGGGAGACACCGAGGATCGCAACGATGTTTCTTGATAATGGCACGATGAATGGCCACTCGATCCTTGGGTGGAATCTCCGATTTTCCGATGGCTGAGAGAGACATTTTTGCCAATGCTTGTCAAGGAACCTGCAGAGTATCCCGAACCTGTCCAAGATGATGCATCAAGAGACATGCTGCTTCCAGAAGAGAGAAACGAAAATGCACCGCCCAGTGCACCTCCTCCACAAAAGGCAGTGCTATTTTGTCCTCTTCCTGGCAAAGTTCGTCATTTGAAGTGGTGGCTGACAAAGTTTTTTGCGCTTAATGTGGATATATTCGACACGTATGCCGAAATGGGCAATGATGAATGCACAGAAATGCAGCTCAAATTCCAGGATTCACGAAATCCCTCTCTATTCATAATCACACCCAAAGTGGGCGGCACAGGCCTGAATCATACAGCTGCAAATCATGCAGTAATAACTCAGAAATTTTGGATATTGAATGAGCAGCGGCAGGCATTTGCACGAGTTGTACGGCTAGGGCAAGACCAAGTACCACACACATGGTTACTGAATACAGATCCTGGTGGCTCCGATAACCACGCAAGTGATCTCTACCAACAATCTGGAGTTGCGTAAATGAGAGTCCTGCATAGCTTGATGAGTCGACCTAACATCACGACGTCAATGATATACCGCATTCTGGTGGCTCGTGAGGGCCATACGAAGAGGCTGACAGAGAATGGAGACAGGTTGCAGTCTGATGAACCATTAATGTTAGAGTGTTAGACGCTTCATCAAGGTATGCCTCTTTAGACATTCAAGCAACACATAATCTTCTTAACTGATACAAATAGTCAAAAAGGTCATTTTTAAGGGACACTATACTGGAGAGATGAATCTTTCTCTCTTCAATGTTGAAGTGAATCAAAGTTCTGATGTTGGAATTGTTGTATCTTGAATCAGAAATGGCTAGAGTGGGATTTCATTGGCATTGTTGTTTATTATTAATGGCTAGAGTGGGATTTCATTGGCGTTCTTGTTTATTATTCATGACCATATACGATGAAGTCAATTGATACACGACATAAGAAGTTCCTCCGGCTGACCTAGTGCATGATAAATGGCATGAGTCGAATCTTGAGAATGATGCAGCAAAGGGCTTCAATCAATCGTCGGTCACGAAGTTGAGGTGCACCGGAAGCCTGAAGCCACGTCCGTATTTCAAATGAAAAACCAAAATTCATCCGCTTTCCGGTGCGCTGGAGTCTCTTTGGCAAATGTCATATGATTCGTGATGACAGATCGAGCACTGCATATCTGCCAATCATATTTAGCAATAAGACAGTCTAGGTGTTATTGAAGTACCTATGTCTGAGTATGAGACACGGCTCGCATATTTGTGGCAAAGCAGGAGCTTTTGCACCCATATGATCGAAGTTAAGGTGCACCAGAGAATCCTGGGCATATCTTCGTGACAGATCCAGCAATGCATATTCGCCAATCCCATTTGGCAATCAAAACAGACTAGGCGATATTGAGCACTTGAGTCAAAATATAAGACATAGGTTCACATATTCGTGGCAAATCCGCAGCGTTTGCTGGCATACAATCGAAGTTCTGGCACACCTCTGATCTGCATCCCAGACAGTCGGAAGCTGAGACACGGCTCGGGTATTCTTGGCTCAAATGCCGCTTTCGCTGCCAAGGTTTTCTTGGCTATGATTGAAGATTATTCACAACTGAGATCTTCAATTCTGTCCAGAATGAGCATCTTGGATATGTATGAAGCCAACTTTGACAAGCTGCGAGTCATTATGGATGTTATCATTCCAGCCCAGGCACGCCTCAAGAGCGACAAATAAGCCACCGAAGCGCTTGTACTTCGACTTTGAAATAGTCGACCCAGTGCACACAGATCTATCATGACACTTCACCTTCAGGTGCAGGCGGCTCATTCCGCTCCACGCCTGCTAAGATATGAACCTATGCTTGATCAGTATGTTGAAGGCCACCACTAACATGCCTTGAACTGTCAGCCCCGTGACAACAGTTCGTTGGAGGAAGATGCCACTGCGCAACTAAACCATCAATGCACAAGCCCGGCCAATTAGTAACCCCATTTAACTCGATATTGACTAAGTAGTATGTTTGGACCAATGCTTCCAAATCCCAAAATAGCTTCTGCAAGTTGGGGCTCTGTCAAAAGAGCTGTGGAAGCTTAAGAGCGAGAACCTCAAAAGACTGATTGTGCTCAGCGACTCTGCACGATGGCCGGCAACTCCCGCTCACCCATGTACCCCACGTACTCAAAGAGGCCTAAGTTCTCAAATCTTTGAATCAAGACTTAACTGCATCAGCAACAACTCTAGTTTCCATCAGAAACACCCGGGTGTTCCAGACGGCTCGGACGGCTCTGACGGAACCTCGTACGCTCTGACAAAGAATTACCTGCTACCTGTCGCCCAGGCAATGGGTCGCGTTGCATACGTATTCCTTTACTTTGTGGTGACGTTTACGCACCATCAGAAGGACACGTGTGTTACATTCTTCGCAGGGGCTGCAGTTATGCTGAAGCCATTTACACCACGCCTGCCGATGTTGAATCATAGCTACTAATCGTTCAACGATTTTCAAAACTTATGCATTTAGTTTGTATTCTCATCTATGTATCTATGTATCTATATAGCTACCTATCTACACACAGTATGTTTGCACTGGCAGCACACGGTGATTGTCAGCTATTCGAGGTGCGCCTGAAGATGACGATGAATATGTACTCCCCGTCGCTCAGTCCACCTCCGTTACCCCTGTATCTCCGTACACCCACCGTCACTCATTGACGATGTACTTGGAGTGCGTGATTGAGCCAGTTTGGAGATGCACTTTGAGGCCATGATTGAGCCAGTTTGGAGATGCAATTGGGGACCGAGATTGAGTGAACTCAGAGATGCACTTGGAGGCCATGATTGAGCGAGTTTGGAGATGCACTTTGAGGCCATGATCGAGTGAACTCAGAGATGCACTCCGAGGCCGTAATTGAGCGAGTTTGGAGATGCCCTTGGAGGCTGAGGGCGAGTGAACCCAGAGATGCACTGGGAGGCCGTGATCGAGTGAGTGTGGAGATGCAATTGGAGACCGAGATTGAGTGAACTCAGAGATACACTGGGAGGCCATAATCGAGCGAGTTTGGACATGCACTTGGAGGCCGAGATCGAGTGAACTCAGAGATGCACTCCACGCTGTGATCCCGCGAGTTTAAAGATGCACTTGCAGTAGGCTATGATCGAGGGAGATTAGAGGAGTACTTGGAGGTGGTCAATCTAGAGGCAGTAGATGGGAAGCGCGCCAGGTGTTGAGACTCTATTCATCGGTTAGTTAACTCGAAACCGTGGGAATGGGCTCTTATGAAATCGTGAAAATGAAGGGACGACAGACAATCTTAGGTGTATGCTGTACTCGGTGTATGCTGTACTCGGTGTCAACTCATGATCATGTCATGGAGAGATAGAGAGGGATGACTTAACTTTGTGTTCTGCGATGATGGTTGAGTTGTGGACGAGAAACAGAGAGATGGGGGATGAAGATGAGAATGATATGGAGGATACAAGCGGATATGAGAAATCAGTGGTACGACTTGCCTGAATGGGTTGGGAAGACATCGTATCGGTTTCATTACAGACCGGATCGGGACTCGTACCTGCCGTATCGCGGATGGTCAACTGACTCGCACACAAAGTGCTCTAAGTCCCGGTTTCTCATGATGATTTCCCCCATCTCCTCTGATCTCTCTCATTCTTGTGCTCAACTCTACCATCACCTAAGAACACAAAGGTAAGTCATTCCTCTCTATCTCTCCATGCCATAATCATGAGTTAACACAGAGTACAGCATACACCAAGTACAGCATCATCCCAAGATCAACAATGTCCCGCTCCCAGCCAGTTTCTCATCTCTCGGTGGAGTACTCAACTCTCTACACTCCCACAATTACAAGTTAACCAATGAATAGAGTCTCAGCTGCGGTCACACCTCCCTCCAAATCGACCGCCTCCAAGTACTCCTCCATTTTTGGTCGATCATAGCCTGAAAGTGCATCTCCAAACTCGCTCGATCACAGCCTCCAAGTGTATCACCAGACTCGCTCGATTATGGCCTGCAAGTTTGCACGATCATCGCCTCCAAGTGCATCTCCAAACTCACTCGATCCTTGCCTCCAAGTGCATCTCTGAGTTCACTCGATCTCAGTCTCCAAGTGCATATCCAAACTTGCTCAATCACGGCCTCCAAGCACATCTCTGAGTTCACTCGATCTACGTCTCCAAGTGCATCTCAAAGATGCTCAATCAAGTACATCTTCAAGGAGCGACGGCGGTTGTATGGAGACACAGGGGTAACAGAGGTGGACAGAGTGATGGGGAGTATATATTCGGCAGACCCCGGAGTAGATAGACATCATCTCATTTCCATCTCCTCTTATCATTCAATGAAAATTCACACTCTATCTTTCCCAACTTTTGGTCTCACTCACTGTGTCCAAGATTTCGTGGATCCGCGCAATTGCATGGATCCTCACAGCCGGGTAGTATCATATCTTCTCACCTTCCTACGCTCCTTGACCTTAATGTAGAAGGAACGTGAGGAGACATTTTCAAAGCGTAACCCATTGCAATCCCGATGCAAACGTGTACCCAATGAACCCATTCTGACGTATGGTCACAGTTGGCCACAACGCCAGAGTGTTTGTTTGAAATAGGAGACAGACAGAGCGAGAAGAAATTACGAAACGGCAATCGGAGGGCGATATGCAATCCGACGCGTGGTATTGACGCCGGGCGCGGAGTAATCCGCCACCAGGGTGTCTCTGAGGGATGTGAAGGAGCGCGTCCACTCTGATGGAGCCATTCCGCCCGGACGGATATGTTTTTTGGTGATGTGTATTCTGACTGGATGTATGTTTGGGCTGCCAAAACCCTTATTCGAAAATAGATTATGTGGATCAAGTTCCATTGAGAGAAGCTCTGACAGAGAGAATCTTGACAGTTCGAGTTATGAGAAGACAGGTACGAAGAGTGCAATCAACTGTCACAGTCAGGCGAGCCTGCAATCCTCAGCTATTGAATCCAAGCATAACCATTTCAACTTCGGTGCACCTCAATTCCCCGGAACTGCATGCATGCAACCATCATTCCTCTGTCTGCCGTGACATGATGTCTCACTTGCATGCAACCATCATTCCCCTGCCCGCCGTGACATGACGTCTCACTCTACATTCATACCATTGTAGAATATTGCTTTCAACCCCAATATTTATTTTAAGTCAACATTGTAGTTGCGAGATTCATAATGAATGTGTGATTTAATGGCGTGCAATTTACTAGATATTAGGCGCAAAATCAGAATGTGAGTGTGAATTTATGACCCATTTGTTAGCAATCTTGGCATTGATGAGTGCTTGAAACATTAGGATTACCCGTGAATCATCCATCGTACATTACCATTCATTCTGTATGGCTGTATCTCTCCTTTGTGTACCAAATTCTCGCCCTCTTCCATTGACTACTGCAACATTGTTGTGAAGGCTATTCTGCAGACATGGCCCAGATGAACGCATGAAAGGGACGTTATGCTTATGATATTGCCTTATCGACCACTAACTTAGCTGCAGCATCCTATTACAATAGAATATCGTGAAAATACATGTGTCCTTCTGGCAGATATACCACATATGGAGATTCATATTTCTCCTAACTCAATCACAAACTTCAGTATGAACCCTTGCAACTCAGCCAGCACTCACAAGGTCCCAACCAAATCTATCGAGTTCTGCAGATTCTCAATGCTGCACCAATTTCTATGCTATGCGGTCACCACAAATGCTTGAACTTTCACGCATAATGACTACGTTTAGAGGAGTCATAAGCAGGGGCTCATGTTTTCATTCAGGTTCTCAGTGCTCAGTTTGTGGCCAGCACCAAGGGTTAGTTGATGTCGCGAGTTATCTTCCGGTGCGTCTGGTTCTATTCTCTATGTGCGTTGACTTTAGCCAACCTCTAATTTTTGCATCCGTACAGAGTGTTGTTCATAGGAGTTGCTAACATTCGGCATTAGGAATCCATCCATTATGGCGCTCCTGACAATATCCAGAATCGCAACACGGACTGCTGTCCTCGATATGAATATAAACTGTTGAAGTCATCTCTCCAGAACCCTTTCAAGGCACGCCTCGAATTGCATCCTCCTCGACTATGTGCTGATTCTTGCACCATTCATCCCATTATTGTATTGCACTTAATCTTATATTTCTTGCTTTGACACTCTCTCCCACATTCTCCAACTTTAGATCTTTGTTACAGCAAATGGAACCTACGCCCAGCCAGGTGAGGAATCACTATTTACAGAAGAATCAAGAAGCATGCCCAGAGAGAGCACTCGCATTCAAGAAAGCAACCAATCTTCATTGTCCATCAAATGTTTGCCTTCCTATTATTTTCTTTCGTGCCTCGTATTGCGGATGACTAATATACCCGATTTCATTGACGTATCAGGATGATGAGACCGATCAGGAGATCGATGATGACGACAGTGAGGACACCGGAGAGTCCACCTTATCATCCGACATCGAAGAAGACGATTTGGATCATCAACAGGAGGTCCTTCATCTAGGTCAGGCATGCCAGGACAAGGCATTACAAACTACAAGGGTTCTACTGCCAAAGAAACGAAGTCGTGTCGATACTGTCATTGCACGCCCTCCGCTTCCAAATTCCCGAAATCTACCTGCGGCAATGGCACCACCACTGCTCAAACGCCAAAAGTCATCCCTCCTCAACAAATTATCCGAGTCTGACCGTGCACCATCCGCCTGGGCACTGGTGCTTCCCAACAAGTCTAGTGGAGACCAGAATCTCTCACAACCCAAAGCCAGTAATGATCAGAACGTTCCCCAACACCAAAAGGGCACTTTTGAGGTAGCGAAAAGGTTCATGGAGGCAATCGTATTCACAAAGAATCCTTGGCCAATACGATCCGATGACAAGTACTCGATGGTTGAAGCAGCTTGGACACTAGTTATTGAAGCCCAGGATCGTCAGCGGGCAGTAGCAGGTGCACCTGTAGGTACAGCATCTGTGTGTCAATTGCCTGGTGGTCCATCTCTCAAAATAGATCTGCAAACACTAGAAGCTGTAAGTCTTGAATTCTGTTTAATGCTCCTCTATCAGACTTACGGATATTGACTACCCACAAAAATATACATAGTTGAAACTGAAGATTAGTACCATTCGAGGACTGTTGGCAGATGGGGCACGTCAAACTGTTGTCCGAAGTTACCGGTTGGTTGTGGGCTCTGAGACTGAGCTTCGGATCAAGGTTAAGGAGCTCCTGTTTGACGATGCTTACCTCTCCAAGGTCGTCGATGATAAGAAGTCATGGTTCACCCGAATGGAAGTGCTTGATCTCATTTACCACCAATTTTTCTTCACCGACAATAGCTTGGGGCGCCAGCCAACAACATCGCAGTATTTTCAATCTCTTGCTCCTCAGACTTTAGCACTGGCAGCCGCAGCTATTCATTGTGCGCTGTCTGAATACGCCAGTGGAACGAAGGCCATGGTTATGTTTTCTCAAGATGAATATCGAGGTACATTTGGCCAATCCCCTGTGATCAATATTACACTTGAAGCTACTACACAATCAATCACATATCAGCGGCCGCATCACACCCCGCCCCCCCCCATGCGGCGCAACTCCACTAGAATAGGCGCTTCTCAATCCTCGTCGGAGCTCTTCAGCCTAGATTGAACCTCTTGTATCTCATTCTGCAATCAATTCCTCCTCTCAGCGCTCCTCTATCCCATTCCGCACTCTAGACCCCCTTATCTGCACTCCTCAGCCCGGGATGGGAGCTCTTCAATTCCAACCGGCGCTCCTATGATGCATTCCACAGACCTTACCGCACCCCTTTTCGGTGCTCCTCCTCAATCGCATCGGTGCTCCGCTCTGCCTGGATTGGCTCTCCTGTATTTCATTCCACACTCCTTCACCCACCCTCTTTCAGCGCTCCACTATTTCATTCCGCACTCCTACACCCTCCTCTTTCGGCCCACCTCAGCTTGAACTTCATGCTCTTCTTTTTCATTGCGCGCTTCTCCAACACCGTTTGTGGTACTCCTCTTTTCCACACAAAACTCCCCATCTAGCGCTCCTCTTTTCCCCTGCTAGTTGTTCCCATTTTTCATCCGAATGTATCATATTGCCTCTCATACCCCCATTTAGGTTCGCAGCAAGCTAACATCTCATTACACCTGTGTTAGATATCACAAATCGAGCCAAACGACATTGGAATTCCATTTCATCCACTCGCCAGGAACGCATAATCAGCAAATACAAGGAGCACCTCCAGCTTCTTTGCGCCGTTAATGAATTGTGTGTTCCTGCGTTCGTTGGCCCTGATGAGATGGGAGATGCAGTGGATGACATCAACACCATGTTTGATTGATATTTTTCTATCGCTTAGTTGGGTTATTGTTTCGGTGTACCTTGGTTTATGTTTGAATCTCTCGCCTTTTTCTTTCATTTCCTTAATGTAGCGAGGCATAAAATACAATGTTGAAGCAGAGGATGGCTAGTATGATTCAGAAGTGATAATGAACAATAATCCATGCATCATATTCGCTGTTGAGGGAAGTCGATTGCTCATGTTCATGCGAAGAGTCTCAGATGACTTCTGCAGTCCTCCAAATGATTATCCGTACAAACCCAGGCATCTCTCAGAGTTTGTTTGTGATTCCTGCGTTGGTTCGGCGACACTCCCAGGTGCACCAAAGTTCTCTCTGGCGCTCCGACGTGCTTCTAAACTTATCACAATCACTCCCATCATACTCCTGTATCAGTCATCAGAGATCTCAGTTACTCCTGTACCGGTCGTCAGAGATCGCAGTTACTCTGAAGGCCTGCCGGAATACCCTCCTAGGGTCTGATACTCTCCTGAAATCGACGCTTCTAAGTTTACACTCCACATCCTCTCAGACACTCCTGGAGTCTTCCAGAGACTAAAATACATTGTGCTGATGAATATTTGGACAGCTTCTGTCAAGCTAACTTCACGGCGAAGAACCAGTCTTCCTTCCATGGAGTGTTTTTCTTAGCCAAAGCTCGCATCACGCAGTCCATGTGATCGAACATATCATTGTACTCTGTGATAATGTGATGCAATGTGACTGTATGCCTCTTCGACATCCACAGGGTCCAATATCCAAATTGCCTCAACACTTCGATGACATACTTCACAATGGTGCATTCATCTTGAGTTGTGACGAGTGGCCGGTAATCGCTGTATTGTGGGTTTCTAAGCCTCTCGGGTGTGGATTCACATAATCGGAAGGTGGGCTCGAGCAACTCCAGGGTCGAATTCCAATGGGTCTTCACGTCCATAATCAGAAGTACCGCGATGCCCACGGTGGCTTTTTGACAGTCAATGAACTCGTTTTGACGACCAGGTGTCAATGTAATCAATACAGCAAGCATTCTCTGCTATATGAAGGTCAGTTTCAGCAGTTTCAAAATATCATGAAATATACATACTGTCTCAATTATCTTTGCTAAACCTGGTTTCATGGCCGACACCTTATTGATTCTAGCGTTGCCCTCTTTTCGACGCCTTTGAATCTTCCCAATGTCTACGCTTTCATTCACTCCAAATTGCTGATCGCGCTCATGGGCTTCCCAAGACTTGGTGCGGCCTTTGACACCGAGACTGCTAATGAATGCACCTAATGCCAGCAGTATGACGTGCGCCATGCAAGGTATGTGGTTCCTCAATGCAGGCCACTCGATTCCAGAGGCCTCATGTGTTGATTGCAGCTCGCGTGTCATCGAGTAATTTGAGGAGGCATTATCAGGTGTAATTCCAAGCAAACGGCCATCGGTAAGCTCAAAACGATCAAGAACGACCTTCAAATGTATGGCTAGCCTTGCTCCAATGTGTTGGCCCTTGACCTATTATCCTTAATCAGCTTTCGAAACGTGAAAAGAACAGGCGATCAACCTCATTGAACGTGAGTTGAACTTCACGCAATGCCAAATTTCGATCCATATAGTAAGCAATGACGTTATGGCTAGTTTGTTCATTGATGTCCATCCGTCCAGAGCAAAACTAACTTTATTTCGTGACGGCAATTGCTTCTTAATTGCATCCACAGTCAGTGCATAGTCCCTCCGGCAAATGTTGCTAAGGGTCGTAGCAGACGGCAGCACTAAGTCATCGCGTAATGCCTTATAAGACAGTCGTAGCTCGAGATTTGATATCGCGTTCCATCGAATGTGAGCCGAAACAAATCCTAAATGAGGTAGTGATTCCACATGTCTTGGTGAATTTCGGAAGTTTCAAAGTCTTTATCAGCCAGTTTGGAACGTTTTGTCTGTCATTTCGGTCAATATAGATCCACCTGGATGTCAAATATGATCATCCTCTGTGAACTTACTATTGTGATTCCTCGACTTCCTTGCCTCGTCAGGATGGACAAAGCTGTTTCATCGACTGTCAAACTGGTCAATTCAGTGACCTCTGACTCTGTTAATTCGTTTAACTTTGCAATGTGAGCTTTTGCCAGCAAGTGTTTCCCCATTGAGCTGGTCCCATGTTCTGATGGATGGCGAAGAACTTGATGACAGACGATACATATGATGCCAGGGCTGCCAGTCTCCTTAATTCCGCAGTGTAAATAGAATTGCCACGAAGGCGCATGTCGAGAATTATTCCAAGCAATAGGCGGCTTCGAGTCCACATTGATTGAAGCCCACCAAGCATTGAAGAAGATTTGTACGGCAAGGTCGCTCAAATCACGAATGAAGACACAATCATTTTTCGAAGAGATCATAACCTCAAGCATTGAGATGTTCAAAGATTTTCAATCCGACATGGCGGTAGGAATTAGACAACTGGGTAATTGGACTTGAAAGACTGCCAAAAGTAACAATACAGCAAAGCACACTGCGGGTTCTTCAATATTGACACTACTGCTACAAGTAAAAAAATCAGATCTGTAAGACATTGCATGCATATTTGTGAAGTTGTATACAAGGTTAGATTGCGAAGACTGACAGCGTAAAACTTGATTTAGGAACAGCACAATGCAATTCATTGCTGTGTAGCATTCTGAGCCTCCACAAAAACTGTTGATGCTCTGCTGGCGCTCAATTGTAGGAGGCGGACGCGATATTGTCACTAGCATTTTTACCAATACAGGCTGCCGATGTGTTCATTGTGGGTTACCTACGTTCCATTGCCGTTAGATTATCGAAACCGCAACATCAAAAATCGTTGATGCTCATGTTGGGACATGGTAACGATCTCGTCGTAAGCATTTTTGCCTAGAAAATCAGCCGATAGTTTGATTATGGATCAAAGTAGTCTCATAGTCCATTGACATTCCAAGATGCAAGGCCTGAAATCGTTGACGCTCCGTTGATGCTCATTTCTAGGGCATAGTGACGAGGTCGTCGGAAGCATTTTTGCTTAGAAAGGCAGCTGATAGTTCGATTATGGATCACAGTAGTCTTATAGCCCCTTGATATTCCAAGATGCAAGGCCTAAAATCGTTGACGCTCCGTTGATGCTCATTTCTAGGGCATTTTGATGAGGTCATTGAAAGCATTGTTGCCTAGAAAGGCGGCCGATAGTTCGATTATGCATCAAAGTAGTCTCATAGCCCCTTGATATTCCAAGACGCAAGGCCAAAAATCGTTGACGCTCCGTTGACGCTCATTTGCAGGGCATAGTGACGAGGTCGTTGAACCCATTTTTGCCTAGAAAGCCGGCCGATGGTTTGATTATGGCCTAATGTCGCCGCACAGCCATTGTATTTTCCAAGATGCAAGGCCAGAAGTCGTTGATGCTCCGTTGACGCTCATGTCTAGGACATAGTAGCGATGTTGTCGCAACCATTTTTGAATTGAAAGGTGGGCTATAGTTCCATTATGAATGAACATTGCAGCGAAACGATCTGGATTTTCCATGATGCAATGCCAAAAATCATTGACGCTCCGTTGACGCTCACCTTTGAGCTCACCTTGCAGACATACTAACAGCCATTGGGTGCTCAACAATTGTGCATAAGATCCATACAGTCTTTTTTGGCAGCCAGTATACCGTTTGCATGGATTATCATTTGAATCCAATATCTTCGAGACATCCTAGTTTTGGAGCCACCACTATACACGTCATTTGCATGATGAATGACGTAAGTACATCGCATTTCAGCGCTTTCGGCCGGCAATTTACCACATGAAAATCCATGCACTAGTTGTAGATTTTTATACTGCAACGTCCTCACCATGCCTCATCCAGCACACTCTCCTCGATTTCCATGATGTACCATAAGCAATTTTCGTTTTTTTGACCATGTGCGGGAGGTCTGAGCGGAGAGTTATGTAGTTGACTGCATGGATCCATGCAGACTATCGGCTGTCATTCATCTGGGTTTTGGATGTGCTTTGACCGCTTCTTCTATGAGTCGTATGACATCACTGACTTAAACTTTGTTAGTAAATATTGTCTCAAATTTAGGTTTTGTTTTATCATTTGACCGTAACAGGCAACACCATATACCGTTCATTGTTCGTCAATCAACTTGATTTGGTGTTGAGCACATTTGCATGGCCCGTACAACCCTTGCACACACACTGACGAATAATCTTGTCTCACAATTTGGTCACTGAAATGCAGAAAAAGCTGACACGTAACAATGTAGGTACAAATTGCTTTTACTCGAGATACATTGTCAAAAATACCTATTTGGCTATCTATGCCTCCGGTGACGCAGAACCCGTCACCATGTCTTCGTCCGAATCCGATTTCTCTATGGTAATTAGCTAGCAACGCTAAACGCTGGGGTAAATGCTCACGGGTTGAACAGGCGTCGCAATATCCCTCTGTTACAAATTGGGCACCGCGTCGGGCATGAGATACTATGTGATTGTCGGCCTGAGGTTTCTCCAAACCCAGCCTCATTTGACTACTTCCCTGTCGAGACGTCACTTGCGGCATTTGGGATTGTCCGGGGACAATATCTAGAACCTGCATAAGCTCTCCAAATGTTGTCAGTGATGGTGTGGCTGCTGTCGTGTCCATTTGAGGCTGCACAACTACCGGAACCTTCCGTTCGGTCGTCCCGTACTTCATATCTCTCTCACGGAAGTAGTCGGCTGCGTCCCCCCATCCTAGTTGTGTCAGTTCGTCAAGGCTCATCTGCTTCTGCTGAAAGCTCTCCATGCGGTGCTGTCCCGTTTTGGAGATTGTGCCCATCACCCAGCCAGGTTCATCATCTTCACTCAGTATGCCAAACTCTGTATCTTCCTCATCATCATCCTCGTCATCCCCATCCTCCTCATCTTTGGAACTTGCAAGATCGCTCAAACTGTCTGTGATAGCATTCAACATCGCCTCGAATGCTGTTTCAGGCTTTGTGGTTGTCGATCGTGCCTTTTCAACATTCCTGATATGTTCCTGCTCTTGAATTATCGCAGTCTCTGCGTCTTGAACTCGCTTTCTTGTCACTGCGGTCTATCTATCCAGATGATCCTCGATCCATTCCTCATTTTCTTCGTTGCTTCAAAGATGCGTTTCCCGTCTTTTCTCCACCGAAAGCTTCTTTTCAGATCGTAAGCTGCCCAATTCTCCCAATGCTCGGACCCTTTCTGCCTCCAAGCGACTCTTTCCTTTATTCGCTTGATGACGTCGTCGTGTGGATTTCTTCGTCAATTTGCCATATTTGCCCGCCGGAAGTGGCGAAAGGTTCTTTTTCGGAGCATTCACCATTGTAACTCGTGTTGAACCTGTTGTTGGGCAGGATGTTGGATGTTGCAAGATATGGACCACATGGAGGCAAGCTGCATCTTTTATGTCAAGGTTGGTAGGTTTCATCAATTAGAACAAAGCAAAATCAGCGTTTTGACCGTCACTTCATTGGGAATAGTCATGCTAACTGTACATTAAGACTTGATGGTTAGCGTGTGATTCATGTAAGATCCTTGCGATGTCTTGAGACAAACATCACCAGACGTCCTTTCCGTCGAAAAATGTCCTTTTTATGTCTATCAAAAATGAGATATCAGCTGTCATTCATGGTGGTATATCTCTGCAAACAAACAAACAACATTGGACCGACTTACTGCAAATCGCGGGACTGTTGGAATCCCCTGCAGCTATATCCAGTGCAGCTATACACAGCCGGATTCAGCTTGAATTGAAGGTGCCAGTTGGCTGTCACTCATTCCATTTTGACTTGTAGCTGACTATATAATCTTCAGGACTTCCCACTTCTTTTTGTGATCATCTTCCTCACCATTCCACAATAGCAAGTAATGGCTCCAGAAATACCTCAACCTGGTGCGATTGAAGCCAAATCAAGCCGAACTACAGGTGCTTCAAACAATGCGCCAAACAGTGAGACACAGCAGCAACGCAGACACCAGTTAGTTCACCGCGACGCTGCAATTGTAGCCACCAAAAATATAACCCACGACGCACATTTGAAAATAGTAGGTAAAACTGGAAGCATCAAGAATAAGAAGCAGCATGTAATCGGATGTGAGTCTATCCATATCGATGAAGACGACGGTCAACTAACAGTATGACGCACAGCTGAGGTACGTAGAGAGCTACGTGACGAATTCATCGCTGCCCGTACCGGGAAACCTCCATGGTCGACCAAGGCATTTGTCCACACAGTCTGCGAAATTGAACATCACGATGATGTCAGTTCCTGGATTTTCCCAGACGAATTTGGTGATAAACGTCCCCGGGAATGGACAAAACATGCTTTAAAGACATTAGAGGAGGCTACGGAGTCGTATATGGTTGAGGTAACAGCTGATTCTCACTCTAGAAGCAGCAACTAATTTCTTATCGGTTTTCAACATGTCAGCTACTATGGCAAGACAAGGAGGTCAGGTACAGCTTGAACAGTCCGACATGCGTCTTGCCTTGAATATGGCCAAAATGTCTGAAATATGGTTTTTGCAAGCCGCGATTGAGGAAACGCAACAACCAATCAAGAAACCACACGCCGAAGTTCGAGAATAGAAGAAGCGGGGTGTTGTGTTTCCCGGGCATAACAAGGTGAAGGCTGCAATAGGAAGACACCCGGCATCGGTTCGCAAAAATCAAACGGACGGCTGTCTTCCTTGCCAAAATGGCACAGCAAAGACTCCATAGACTCGCTGGAGGCTCAAAGGCACAGGTGCACCTCCACCACGACCAGCGCCACCGAGGCCCGGAACGCCACCGGCGCCGCCTGATGACAGTGAGAACACTCCAAGCTCCGAAACAGAAGGTGTGCCACCCGGATATGTGTATGTACATACTCCGCTTCTCAGCGCTTGATTTTTCAATCTTGATCCATATGCCAAGGATCGCATGCGCGATAAAGATTTTATTCCAGATTTGCTGACTGATGAAGGTCCATCCACAGGTTAGTACACTATCAGCTGCGTGGTAATGCAGCTAACAGCCATTTTGTTGACGACAGCAGCCTTTTGAGTGAACATGACAGCGAAGACATAAGTTGACGGAAGGGAACGGGATTCTCGAGTATTATCATGATCTACAATTAGCGGACACTTTAAAGTATATTTTAAAGGGTATATTTATATGCATCATTAAAGAACAATGTAGTTAGAAAAGCGAATGTACATGAACAGCAAAGAACGGCGGCTACGAGACCATTATTGATATAGTATGCCAAAGTGAATGGTTCCATATTGCGGTTACGCCCAGTGTTGCCAATGGGTCCGGGTAACCCCCCAGCCGTCCGGGTTTTGACCTGCGGTTCGGTTCGGTTTAGTTCCAGAACCGGCCAACAACCTGAACCGCATTTGGCTTGGTGGGATGTTACCCGGCCCGGGCGTAGAACTGTAGGTATTTGGCTGGGCTAGAACCGAACAGCGGTTCCAAATTTACGGTTCCTACAGCTTTGGCTCCAATTAAGTATGTGAGTTCTGATCGTACTGCAACATGATCAGCATGTAGATTATGCAGAATTATGAGCTCTATCACCTCCAGCATTCAGATTTGCGATCCAACTCATATTCATTGAGTGGCTGTGAAAAAAGGGCAAATTCTGAGCGAAATTCGCAGGTTTTCGATCGCGACTCCATGAATATTGGTCGGATCGCATATCTGAAAGCGGGAGGTGAATGAGCTTGTAAAACTGCACAATCTATGTACTGATCACCTCACAATATGATCAGAACTCAAATACTTAATTGGAGCCAAAGTTGTGAGGTTCGAATGCCGGGTTTTTGGTGGAAAAACCGGCCGAATTGCAACGGTCCGGATTTTCTTGGGGTAAACACTGTTGCAACGGTTTGGTTCCGGTCCCAACCCTTACCAGGAACCGTTCTAGCGGGTTGGAACTGTTGCCAACACCACTTACGCCCATGGCAAAATGAGCGTCAAAGGAGCGTCAACGATTTTAGGTCCTGGAAGTCGGGTAATCAAAATCCGATTTGGTAGTGAATACACATAATAGAAGTGTTGCCATCCTTTATAGGCAAAAGAGAAAGCGAAACGCTCCCTGCCCCATCTTGAAAATGAGTGTCAACAGAGCGTCAACAATTTTTGGTCTTGTTAGTCCGGTAATTAAGAAGTAATTTTGTAGTGGTTATACATAACAACAGTATTGACAACCTTTGTACTCAAAAAAGAAAACAAGACACTCCATGTCCCATCTTGGAAATGAGCGTCAACGGAGCATCAACCATTTGTGCTCCTGTAAGTCGGGTAATAAACACGCGATTCGGTGGTGATTATACGTAATGGAAGTGTTGCCATTCTTTATAGGCAAAAACAAATGAACATGCTCCCTACCCTATCATGAACATGAGCGTCAACAGAGCATCAACGATTTTAGGTCTTGTTAGTCCGGTAATTATAAAGTAATTTTGTAGTGGTTATACATAACAACTGCATTGACAACCTTTAGACGCAAAAAAGAAAGCGAAACGCGCCCTGCCCCATCTTGAAAATAGGCGTTAACGGAGCGTCAACAATTTTTCGTCATGTAAGTCAGTTAATAAAAACATGATTTGGCAGGGAGTTCACATAATGGAAGTGTTGCCACCTTTTATAGGCAAAAAAAGCAATACGCTCCCTGCCCCATCTTGAAAATGACCGTCAACAGAGCGTCAACAATTTTAGGTCTTGTTAGTCTGGTAAGTAAGAAGTGATTTTGTAGTGGTTATACATAACAACAGTATTGACAACCTGCATACACAAAACAGAAAGTGAGACGCTCCATGTCCCATCTTGAAACTGGGCGTCAACGGAGCGTCAACAATTTTTGGTCGTGTAAGTCGGGTAATAAACATGCGATTTGGTAGTGATTACACATCAGGGAGGTGTTGCCATCCGTTATAGGCAAAAAGACGGTGTCACGCTCCCTGCCTAATCATGGAAATGTGCGTCAGCGGAGTGTCAACGATCTTGGGCCTTCGATCATGGTTTATCGAAGTGTGCTGCGGCTGTTAAAGTCCATATACTCAGTTTTGGCCGTTTTTGTAGTCTAAAACGCTCGTGAACACTTACTTGTACCTTCGTAATTGAAATAGGTTGTTACTGTTCAGGAGGCTATCGCGGGAATATCATTTGCTTATTTGGTCATGAAGGCTGCTAATCACTTGTTTATGGATATGTGCGATCAAGTGCCACTTAGATTACCCAAGATGCAAGACCATCAATTGTTGATGCTTGATTGACGCTCATTTTCAGGATGGGGCAGGGAGAGTCTCTCTACTTGTTTGCAATATGAAGGTTGTCAATACATCAGAAAATGACAATGCAGTACCATAGTCAATATTTTGCAATTAACAGTAGGATATCTGAATGTGACCATAAATAGAAAAACCTGAAACACAGAACCGGAGATTGGACCCGACCGGTCTAGGCAAACACGGCTAAACCCGCGGGTTGACGGGTACGGGGCTGGGTTTAGACCGCCAAGAAGCAGCGGGTTGGGTTTTTGGACGGTTCTGGAACCGAACCAAACCGTTTATTCGGTCCAGACCCTGACCCCTGGGCGGTTACCCGGACCTGTTGCTAACACTAGTCCTAATGCTACAATGTTGACTTATCATAAATATTGGGGCTCAAAGCAGTGCATACAAATGTTATCATTGCGTCATGAGGCTTCATCTGACAGCGGAAGGACTAATAACAGCATGCAGTTCCGGCCAATTGAGGTGCAGCAAGCATTGAGTCGGTATACAGAATTCAATCTAATGGCTTGGATCGTAGGCTCGCATTACTTTGACAATTACTTGTACTCTCAGAAACCGCCTTTTCTTAACTCGAGCTTTCATTACGATTTGTTCTTCATGCACTCATGGGATTGCACGTTGGCGGAAATCACATATCATCTGTTTACGATTCGTTATGAACTTCAGGGGTTCAAGATATGCGGTGGGCGAGAGCTTGCCGGTCACCGTTTGAGCTGCTGAGCAGAGACTGGCAATCAGTCACCGATTGGGCCGCTGAGCTGAGACTGCCATTCAGATTCGATCCCTTCGAGCTCTCTTGATGGAAATCGGTTCACATCATGCATTTTAAGATACGGTTTTTGGCGGCCGAAACATACATGTTAGTCAAAACGTAGTTCAGTCTGCATTGGAAGCATTGTGAATGTAAGCCTACTCGAGGGAGTGTGGTAGAAAAGTTAGCGGGAGTTGCCGGTCAGCTGCAGAATCGCTGAGCAGAAGCTGTCAATTGAGGTTCACTCTCTCAAGCAGCAGCTCGATTATGAAGCCGGAACGCCAGAAGATAATTTATGATCTTGAATATGTACGGTCCGAACATACTTCATAGTCAAAATCCAGTTAAGTATGGTTACTCATCGCCCAGGAATGTGCATCTATGGTAAGCGTATGGTGGACACCTTCCTCCAGAGGATAGGTTGACATGGAGGATGACAGGTATGGCATTTAAGCGGCGGGCTTCACATACAGATCAAGCATAGATTCTGATATTAAGCAGGAGCTGAGCGGGATGAGCTGCACCTGCACCCAAAGGTTTAGTGTCTGAAAGATGTCACTCTTTGTGCTGGCAGCCACAGATTCAAAGGTGATGCAAAGTGGGTATACATGGGTCAGAGGCATGCCTGGAGTGGGATCATATGTGAATAATGAGTGCTTGCATTGTCGAAGTTAGCCTTTGAATAGTAAATGCCTGCGGTGTCAAACCTGAGACCATCACACTCAACAGCATAGTGGATCTGAGGTGTGCCTGAACTTCATTCCTGAGTAAGGAAATACTCAGCTGCATTCTTCAGTTGAGCCTGGGTTATGCGAGCCGTGTCTTAGGTCACCATACATCAACTCGATATCGCATAGACAGTCTTTGAATCACTGGATGATTAGAGATATACTGTACTGGATCAGTCTCAGGAGAGTCGAGAAGTTGACTGCGATTCTCATGTGCAATCAACTCTGAATTATTCAACATTGTTGATTCAGAGAATATCCCGAATTCTTTCATGACTCTAGTATCTGTTGCTCCTGAAATAGACAAGCAACAACTAATTGGAATCAAACTCATAGGTTTGGGCGCACCTGAAAACACGAATCTCGTTCGCAGGTTTCGGTATCATCATTCTACACAGACACTATAGCAGGAAGAAGCGCAGTGATGGCATCTTCGACAGATTCTCACAAGAGAATATGCGGCACCGCGGAATTTCACTTAGTCCACCATTGAACTGGTGTGCCTGCTTTTCATCACATATGGGTTCATCCAAATGAGGCTATAATTCAGTTTACCAGATATCTGTTTGCCATATTAGCAAAATATATTTTACTGACTGGAAGACTCCAGGAGTGTCTGAGAGAATGTGGAGTGTAAACTTAGATGCGTCAATTTCAGGAGAGTATCAGACCCTAGGCGGGCATTCCTGCCGGCCTTCAGAGTAACTGGGATCTCTGATGACGGGTACAGGAGTACAATGGGAGTGATTGTGATAGGATTGGGAACACCTTGGAGCACCGGCGACAAGCCTGGGAGCACCTGCGACAACTCTGGGAGTGCCGGCGACGAGTCTGGGAGCGCCTCGAATCACAGTAGAGCAGTTGGGAAAAACACCATTTTCTTAGGGAAAGCTGCTGGGGCGCCTGGAAATCATAGCTACTACTTATCGTTCAATGATTTTTAGAACTCCTGTATTCAGTTTGTATTCTCATCTATATATTGATGTATCTATATAGCTACCCATCTACACGCGGTATATCTGGACTGTGGCTGCAGGTGGTGCTTGGGAAAAATTCGATGTGCGATTGAAAGTGACGATCGAGTGGACTCGGAGATACACTCCGGGGCCGTGATCGAGAAAGTATGGCGATGCACTTGGAGGCAGTAATCGAGGGTATTTGGAGATACACTGGGAGGCCGTGATCGAGTGAACTTAGAGATGCACTCCGCGATGGTGATCGAGCGAGTTTGGAGATACACTTGGAGGCCATGATCGTGCAAACATGGAGGCTGTGATCGAGCGAGTTTGGAGGCCATAATCATGCGAGTTTAGGGATACACTTGCAGGCTGTGATCAAGCGAGTTTGGAGATGCACATGAAGGCCTTGATGGTGCGAGATTCGAGGCCGTAATTGTGCGAGTTTAGAGATACACTTGGAGGCTGTGATCTAGCGAGTGTGGAGATGCACTTGGGGGCCATGATCGAGCGGGTTTGGAGATGCACTTGGAAGCCGTGATCATGCGAACTTGGAGGCCGTAATCGAGCTAGTTTGGACCAGTACTTCGAGGTGGTCGATGGACGGCTCGCCGGGTGCTGAGACTCTCGTCATCAGTTGGTTAACTCGCAACTGTGAGAATGTGACAAGGTGACTTTACCTTTGAGCTCTCATGGAGAGCTAGGTGATGGCGGTCGATCGTGTAGGGAGGCACGCTGGAAGCTGAAGCTACATTCAGGGGTCAACTCGTAATCGTGAGAATAAAGGGGAGACAAACAATCTTTGGTGGATGCTGTACTCGGTGTATACTTGTACTCGGTGTATGCTGTACTCGGTGTATTCTTGTACTCGGTGTATGCTGTACTCGGTGTCAACTCATGATCATGACATGGAGAGATAGAGAGGGATGACTTAACTTTGTGTACTGCAATGATGGTAGAGTTGTGGACGAGAAAGAGAGAGATATGGGATGAAGATGAGAATGATGTGGAGGATACGAGCGGATATGAGAAATCAGGGGTACAACTTGCCAGATCAGGTGGGGGAGAGCTTGTATCGGTGTATTTACACGCCGGATCGGGACTCGTAAATGCTGTATCGGGGATGGTAAATTGACTCACACACGAAATTCTCCTAAGCCCCAGGTTCTTGTGATGATTTCCCCCATCTCCTCTGATCTCTCTCATTCTCATCCTCAACTCTACCATCACCTAAGAACAAGAAATTAAGTCATCCCTCTCAATCTCTCCATGCAATGATCAAGAGATAACACCTGGGAGTACAGCATACAGCATACACCGAGTACAGCATACACCGAGTACGGCATACACCGAGTACAGCACACACTGCGTACTGCATCATCCCAGTACCGACTGTCTCTCAGCCTGTCTCTCATCTCTCGGCAGACCATGTTGTACTCAATTCTCTACATTCCCACACTTACAAGTTAACCAATGAATGGAGTCTCAGCTCCCGTCGCACCTCCCTCCCGAACTACCGCCTCCAGATTGACCGGCTTCTAGCACTCGTCCAATCTCGCTTGATCACTGCCTCCAAGTGCATCTGCAAACTCTCTCGATCAAAGCCTCCAAGTGTATCTCTCAACTTGCACGATTATGGTCTCCAAACTCGCAGGATCACGGCCTTCAAGTTCGCATGATCATGGCCTCCAAGTGTATCTCCAAACTCGCTCGATCACAATCTCGGAGTGCATCTCTAAGTTCACTTGATCACGGCCTCAAGTGTATCTTCCAATACACTCGTTTACAGCCTCCAAGTTCACACAATCATGGCATCCAAGTGCATCTCCAAACTCACTTGATCACGGCATCCAAATGCATCTCCAAACTCCCTCTATCACAGCCTCCAAGTACTACGTTAAGGAGCGATGGCGGGTGTACGGAGGTCCAGGGGTAAAGGAGGTCGGTAGAGTGATGGGGAGTATTTTTGGCAGACCCCGGAGTAGATTGACATCATCTCATTTCCATCTCATCTTATCATACAATGAAAATATATCATACAATGAAAATACACATTCTTTCTTTCCCAACTTTTGGTCTCACTCGGTCTGTCCGAGATGTCGTGGATCCTCAACGCCGGGTAGTACCATATCTTCTCACCCGTTTCCTACGCTCCTCGAACCAGAAATGCCCTTTCTGATGAATTACGTTTGGATGTTGCGAGAGGTGCGGCGGAGTGTTGATGGTGTGCTCCCTGCCTTCTAGCTGCATCGTTTCACTACAACTGCCTCCGAGTGGTGTATCTCTAAGTTCTCTCCATGGGTGTGTCCAGGTGCTCCTCCGATTATGCTCGACTACTATCTGCAGCCAGATCGACCATATGTATATATATACAGAGACTTAAATAATGCATGCCATATTATGATATAGGGAAGCTTGTGACTGTAACAATGACGAATATGATAAGACGAAATGCCTTGTGGTAGTGAAAGAACCACTGCTGTGAGAATGCTGCATCACATCTCTCGCAGTGCTGTGAAGCGGTCTCGGATGCTCTCAAAATCTCCCACAGAGCTGCGCTGCGGTCTCAGCTGCTCTTGAAGTCTGCCGCACATCTGCGCACAGGTCTCAGGAGCTCCAAAATTTGACTATTCTTTAAGTCAAATCTCGTAGCATCCTGAATGCGCCTCCATAACTGCAGGTGCTTTCAGGAGCACCTGAGAATGCTTTTGCAGAGCCTGAGAGCACATTACGTAGCTCCAAGGCGGTCTGCGAGCATTGAGAAGTACTTGGAAGCACTGGTGAGGTGGCCCGGAGGGTCTGGGAGGTTTGCGTGTCGCTTCCGGATCGATTTACATTTTGCTCATGATGCACTTGGAGGCCGAGATCAAGTGAACTCAGAGATGCACTCTGAGGATGTGACCGAGCCAGTTTGGAGATGCACTTGGAGGCTATGATCGAGCGAGATTGGAGGAGAACTTGGAAGCGGTCGATTTGGAGGGAGGCACGACGGCAGCTTAGACTCTATTGATTGTTCACCTTGTGATTGTGGGAATGTAAAGAGTTGAGTACAACATCCGCTGAAAGATGAGAAACTGGCTGGGAGTGGGAGACTGTCAATCTTGGGATGATGCTGTACTTGGTGTATGCGGGACTCAGTGTTAACTCATGATTATCGCGTGGAGAGATAGAGAGGGATGACATAACCTCATGTTCTTATGTGATGGTAGAGTTCAGCACGAGATAGAAAGAGATCAGAAGAGATGGGGGAAATCAACATGAGATACTGAGACATACAGAATTTCGTGTGCGAGTCAATTTATCATCCACGATACGGCAGGTACCAGTTGCAATCGGGTGGGAAATAACACCGATACGAGGTGTTCTCAACCCAATCAGGCAAGTCAAACTCCTGATTTCTCCTAGCCACTCGTATCCTCCATATTGGTCTCATCTTTATCCCCCATCTCTCTCCTTCTCGTCCACAACTCTACCATCATCACAAGAACACAAAGTTGAGTCATCCCTCTCTATATCTCCATGCCATCATCATGAGTTGACACTGAGTGCAGCATACACCGCGTACAGCATACACCTAGAATTGTCTGTTGTCCCTTCATTGCCACGATTTCGAGGTGACCCCAGGATGAAGCTTTAGCTTCCGGCGTGCCTCCCTCCGGATCGACCGCCACCAGCCAGTTCTCCATAAGAGCTTCAAAGGTAAAGTCACCTTGTCACATTCCCACAGTTGCGAGTTGACTAGCCGATGAATAGAGTCTCGGAACCTGGCGCGCCTCGCATCGACCGCCTCCAGATCGACCACCTCCAAGTACTCCTCCAATCTCGCTCGATCATAGCCTGCAACAAGTGCATCTCAAAACTCGCCTAATCACGGCCTTAGAGTCAATCTTTGAGTTCACTCAATCTCGGTCTCCAATGGCATCTCCAGACTCGCTCGAACACGACCTCAAAGTGCATGTCTGAGTTCACTCGACCTCAGCCTCCAAGTGCATCTCCAAACTCGTTTGATTACGGCCTCCCAGTGCATCTCTGAGATCAGTCAATGTCAGTCTCCAATTCGATCTCCAACCTCGCTCGATCATGGCCTCAATGTGCATCTCCAACCTCGCTCGATCATGGCCTCAATGTGCATCTCTGAGTTCACTCGACCTCGGCCTCCAAGTGCATCTCCAAACTCGCTCGATCACGCCTTCCCACTGCATCACTGAGATCTCTCAATCTCTGTCTCCAATTTGATCTCCAAACTCGCTCGATCACGGCCTCAAAGTGCATCTCTGAGTTCACTCGACCTCGGCCTCCAAGTGCATCTCGGAACTCGCTCTATCACGGCCTCCCAGTGCATCTCCGAGATCACTCAATCTTGGTCTCCAATTGCATCTCCAACCTCGCGCGATTACGGCCTCAAAGTGCATCTCCAAACTCGGTCGATCACCGCCTGAAAGTGCATCTCCAAACTCTCTTGATCATGGCCCCCCAGTGCATCGCTGAGTTCACTCAATCTCGGTCTCCAATTACATCTCCACACTTGCTCGATCACGGCCTCGGAGTGTTTCTCTGAGTTCACTCCATCGTCATCTTCAGGTGCACCTCGAATAGCTGACAATCACCGCGTGCTGCCAGTCCAGATATACCTTATGTAGATAGGTAGCTATATAGATACATAGATACGCAGATGAGAATACAAACTGAATGCATCAGTTTTGAAAATCGTTGAACGATAAGTAGTAGCTATGATTTCCACATGCACCAGCAGCATTCCCAAAGATGATGTTTTTCCCAGACTGCTCTTCAGTGATTCAACATGCTCCCAGGTGCTCCCAGGTGCACCTGAAGGCCACTACATCAGTACAGTAAACTTGGACCCATTGCCAGGGGGACAGGAAGCGTGAAATTCTCCGTCAGAGGGTACGAGGTTCCGTCAGAGCCGTCAGAGCTGTCCGCAACACCCAGGTGATTCTGAAGGAAACTAGAGTCGTCGCTGATGTTGATTGACACGATCCGAATATGCTTACCACAACAAAGTCGAGTCCTGTGGAGATCTGATGTTCTTTCTAGAAGAGCATCGTTTAATCCACGTCTCTTGGCTAATCCAACAATACACAATTTTTGAAGGCATCGGATATGAAGTACATCGGTACTCATCTTCTGGGTTGTTACCCTGCAATGTATTTTCAGAAGAGTGTTTGTTTCTGGGAGTGGTGTAATTTATACACAGGGAAGAAACATCAACACCTGGGTTCTTGTTGATCCAGTAGCTCTTGAAGAAGGTCAAGAGGTTGAGTGTTAGGATAAGACAAGAAAAGAAAGTGTATCTTAGATAGGCAGTTGTACTTAATTACTAAATGTTGTATTGATTATTGGGATTGAGCAGCGATGTAACATCATGTGACTCATGTGGTATTTGCTGCAATTCGTCATGTACCATTACTGCTGCTAAGGGAGAACCTCCGACACTACCTCCATCTCTAGGACCAGTGACTCAATAGTGTCTCTGTTTTAAGAAGTGAATTTTAACTCAAGTTTTGTACTCAGAACCAGCTCTTTGGAAATCATGAGCCTCCTATTGCTTATTTCCATTTCCATAATTTTTGTAAAACATTGTCACTGGAGAATGCTAGTTTCCTACTATAATAATCTTTTGTATGTCCGTCTCTTTGGCTTCAAGACCTGCTGAAAGTTCATAGGATGTCAAAGTGCCACATGTCACATATGCTATGGATTGCTGTGTGAAAAACACCTTCTCTAGGAGTTATATGTTCTATAAGGTTATTTTTCCTGGTGTAAAAAGCTCCATTCAAGATTCAATTATCTTCCAAAATATACAATTGTATGTTTATCCTCCAACAACTCTCAAATACTCCCAATGGCTCCCAGTAACAACAATTTATATTGGTGTTACATTCTGAGAGTGTTACTTTCACAAAATGATCTGGCAGATGTGATTCAGGTGTAGCACATCAGCAATGACCCTAGTTTGCGTCTGAAACACCCGGGTGTTCCGGACGGCTCTGAGGGCTCTGACGGAACCTCGTACCGTCTGACGGAGAATTACATGCTACCCGGCGCCGAGGCGACAGGTTGCATTGCATACGTACCTCCTTTACTTTGCGGTGACATATAAGCATCATCAGAACGACACGTGTGATACACTCTTCGCAGGGGCTGCAGTTATGCTGAAGCCGTTTACAGAATGCCTGGCGATGTTTATGCCTTTCTCTGGCCGAGTGCCACATTTTACCTCTCCGCTATTGCTATATATCGGATGCCGCACTCTCCCCATATATGTTTGGTTTTGAGATGTTGTCACTTATTACAATACAGTCTTCGCTTCAGATAGATCGCTTGCCATTGCATTTGCTTTGCCATTATCGTATTTTACAGGTCCGAATTATACTGTCTAATCTCCACAATCTCTGGTACAATGCCCTGAGTGCTCCACATTCTGCGTTGATCCATCATTGGCTAGCGATGCATCTTCCTCCTCATCTGCATCTGCATCATCGCCATCGTCGCCCTCATACCCATCGACATCACTGGTTCCAAGGTCAAACCTCTGGAGTTCATTCGTGGGCCGTCGTCACCGGCTAGCAGTCGGGATGGCATCGCACTCGTCGCTTTCATCACATTCATCTTCGTAATCCCCTCTGCCCCCTGGCATACCGAAATGCAGTTCGTCATCTGTGCAATAGTTGTCTATGGGGATGTTTGGGTCAGCGCTTCTAATCTCAGGCTCCTTAAGTGCTACTTCGGAGGTCAAATAATCAAGAAGAATAGCATTGTCAACACGCGCTGCTTCCACGCTGATGACCTCGGCAGGGGTTGGGTTCTCCGCCTGTTGGATCTGACGCTTGACTGTCGCAAGAGTGTTTTTATACACCCTCTGTTGGTAGCTCTCCGGTAGTGTGTTCCAGGTATTCATCAAGAATGTATACGTGTCTGCAATGCCAGGCGAGGTTAACAACTTGTGACCCGTTGCAGCGCAGCAGGATGCCTTCTCACCACCATCATTCTTGTAGTTGAAGTAGTTCGAGCGATCAGGTTTGTCTGCTTTCAGCTGTGACTTGGATGCTTTTGAATGAACACCTTTGTTCATTTGCCACTCCATGAGGGCATGGCGCAACGCGTTGCAGGTAATCATGATCGGTGGCGAGGGTATCTGACCGTCCTTGTTGTCAATCATGGATTTATAAAATCCATCAGCATACTAAACAGGGTTATTCGCCCGATGATACAGTTTGTTGTAGATACACACCGGGATTGCTTCCGTCAGGAAGTGAAGTGGACGCTGGCGATTCATTAGCAGCTTTCGACTCGCTCTGCGTTGGATTTGGACCACGTACACCATCTTCCACACACTCTGCTACAGGAAAAAGATACTTATTGTCTGCCACAAGGGAATCAATGAATTCCAAACGCTCTGCGGCGGATTCAAAGCGGTGGAGATCGTAAGGCTCTGCTATATTGTCCCTTGCTGATTGAATACAACGGGATTTGACCTGATCGACTTGTGCTCGAACCTGGTCCCTGTTTGAGCCTGTAATATCCAACGTAGGCTGTTTCTGCAGCATACCTCTTTCAAGATCTCCTTTGTGCACGCCTCAAATGCTATGGACCAAATGTTGTTTTGCTGCATAGCGGTGTTCCAGTACTTCTCTATTATCTGCCAGTGTGGGCCTTCAGCTGATGCTTTCGCAACGCGTCACGTTGCATAACTTACCATCTCCAAGTCGCTTGCACTCATAAACGGCCGTCTGTTCCACATGTAGAGCTCCAGGAGTCTGCCCTTTGCAAATACGAGACGCATCATGCCTGAGTGACCAAATCAATGGATGCTGCGACTGCTGGAGACCATTGATCGAGGTGTAGACACCGCCTGCGGGTGCAATTGCCACTGTCTCTGTCTCTAATTCCTTCCTGTAGCTCACGTTTGCTGTGGATTTGTAATGATCACACGGGCTTTTGGATTAGGGATTGGGGTAGGCAGGTTTTTAAGACCGCTGAGAGGAGTGCAAGTGCTAGCAATGCCGGATGTGGGGCTGGATACAACGCGACGCGTTGGGTCTGTCGGGAAGGTTCCTCCAGGTGCTGGTGTGCTACAACTGCTTGTACCCGGCGTGGCGGTTGGAGTATTAATCGACCGTCGCTGTGTAACGGGCGGGTTGGAAGCCACGTGTTAAGTGATATCTGCAACGTGAGAATTGTCCAGCGACGATGAGGGGGTGCAGTTCTGACCTTGGATTGAAGAGGCTACGGAACTGCTTCCTTCAGAGGAATCCCTCTCGCCAGCCGGTACGGAAACGCGTCTCTTACCAGGGGGAAGTGGATAATTCCCCAAAGACCCACACTTTTGTTGATTCTGACGATTAGCAACACTTCAAACATTTTGTACAACCAGTGTCATGTCAGGGTGAAGGCTTTGGGAAGGCATAGTCCGATATAGATGTTCGACGTTAAGAATGCAGGAATGATTTTCTCTGCATGCATATGCAACGGCCGGTGAGGTAGACTCCTATTTGAACGACTAGGGAGGGATTCGAACAAAACAGGGAGGCGCAGTGTAGACTGCGCTAGACTCTAAACCGTGACACTACTCGGGGCGAGATCCCTTGAAAACCATTCAATTATGGGGTCAACTGCTAACAGATTACACTCAGATTAAACTCAGCATTGATATTCACTGTTACAGCAAAGTCTGAAGGTCTATTTGCACCGCTTGAAGGGTGTTTATGCCTTCTTGGCGCGGTTATCATAGTTTTGCACTAGTTTCTGGCAGAATACTTCTAACTATCGATTCTGTATATCTTCAGCTTCCCGGCAGAAATCCCCCTTTTGGCAGAGCTAAAAGCATCGCAAAGCGAACAATGACATATTCTCTATCCCATGACATCAGTTGCGTGTGCTTTTTCCACCGCTAGGCGTGTCGATAGCCATGTTGGATGATTGCACAGTTAGAACAACCTGAGAACAACGCAGTGTGCTCCGAGATGAACGAGGTCTCAGCGGTGAAAGTGGTGTGAGATGCAAAAGCAATGACCTGCGTTGTAAACTATCTTCACCGCGAATACTAAATCTCGTCTGGAGGCTTCATATTCGTGAGGTGCCTGGTGGTTGTGCAAGATGAATGCTGGGCCAGTTTGTGTTCGTTAACCAACACAATGCAGGATACGAATCAAATTTATCTTATCTCACAAGTTGAACCAAGCAATCGCAGTAACTCAAGTATATATATCCCTTCTTCCCGCCTACAACTTCATTCTCTTTTCCTCCCGTATTGAGCACACCACCTGCGTTCTGAACTATTTCGACATCACGTGACTGGCACAAAACAATGCCTCCTGTTCCAAAACACACCCGATAACCTACCCAACTTTGTACGTTCCATCTGGGCTTCCTTCTGCTACATGCAACTGTATCATAATGCTAACGGTTCGGAGGTAGATTGATTTTCAGCTCACAGCGATGGCACCGGAGGGCTGCCACAAAGGAAAGGGGAAGGCTAGGGCAAAGATGCTGACATCGGTCATAAATCAACACCTGTCATTGGATTGGAACCGTATAAAGGGATGCATCTCAGGTCACATCCGTGGACTCATATGGATATACAATGATTGCAGCGTCAAGGATGAGAGGGCATGGGACCTCTTTTATGATATAATCTTTCTTGATCCAGTCACAACTCGCCACTGTTCACATTTCCAGCTGATGTGGCCGCCACGCAGGAGCAGGAGTTCGCCTTTTCCAGAGTGGTGGGCTGCCTTCCACTCATATATGGGGCAAATGTTTGACAAAACCCGCAACCATATGAACAATTGGAGGTGGGACAACCCATGTGCTGTCGGGGATCAAGTCAATCTTCCCGATCGGCAGGCAACCAGATCAGGGAAGTTTCAACGCACCGGCGAGGGTTTCTCTTGGTATGGTAGCGATGATCCCTGGGCAAAGATCGAGCTGCCAAGCTGCCAGCAGTATAAGCCAGGCGACTTCCTGTCCGTGACACCACTGAATTGGGATGAGATAATCGACGAGGATGATGATGATGAACACTGGGCAGATCCCAGAGCGCCAAGCGGTGGAAGGGGCAATCCTGGCGATGACAATGACAATGACGACGGCGAGGGTGAGGAGGAAACGCAGGGCGGTGGGAAAGGGACTGGGAAAAGGATGGGATCAACAGATGGGAACCGGATGGGGAAGGGGAAGAGGAAGGCAATGGAGGAAGGGACGGGGAAGGGGACGGGACACGGTAAAGGGAAACGTAGTGTTAAACAAACCTCAGGGGGAGATGATATCTCTCGTGCCGTTGCTTTGCAGTTGCAGAAGGAAATATATGAGGCAGACTAGGACTCGGAGGGCTAACTAGAGCGGGTATATCTAGAGCCTGAACCATCGCCCGCCATGTCAATTTCCTCAGAAGATGATACCAACTCGACCGTGGAGTCGGACGGCGAATATGACTCAGGAAATGATTCGGATGTGGATATGCGCATGGAGGATGATATGGACGCACTGTGTGGCATTGGTTTAGACGGCGATGTGGATATGGAAAGGGACGGTGACGATGATGAGGAGAAAGATGAAGAGAAGGAAGATGAGGAGGTGGTGGAGGAGGAGGATGAGGATGAGGAGGAGGATCAGGATGAGGATGATGGCAAAGAACCTCGGACGCTTGGCCAGGGAGAGATGGTAAATACATCGGCTGACGATGTTGATACCATGGTAGACGATCAGCCAATCGTGCTACCCGAGCAAGGACAGGAGATGCGCGAGCATACCCCACGGCCACAACCTCCGGAGCCTCGCCCACGACCACGAACTCCGGAGACTCATCCCCTCAGTGGGCTGGAGCATTTGGGGCTTGTGACGCCGCAAAAACCTCTCCTGGAGGTGCCAACTCTGCGAGAAGCTGAGGCAGCCGGAAACACCTCGGATGTGGATGTGGATGTGGATGTGGATCAGCAGCTGCAGATTAAATCGGCAGGTGGCAACAGTCTCCTCGATGTCGCTCTCCCCAATGTCCCTCTCCCCAATGTCCCTCTCCCTGAGGCGCGCCCGGATGGCTCGGTAGGCGAGGAGTGAACCAGTCCTCGCGTTGGAGAGGAGGCGATCGTTGTTGCGTTCATGTTAGGGTCGGGTTCTTGTCTTTCTTGTTCGTTTCCTTTGTTCTAATCTATTTATCTCAGGCATTTAGTATTACACGCATCGCGAGGTCTTTGGATCGCTCAAGGTTTATTTTATTTGTGGGTTTCGTACTGGTTTTATTTTCATTGGTTTTAGTTTATTCATAGTATTATGGGACATCGCTCATGCAGCATTTTTGCAACTCCTGGCGTGTCAGGAACCTCCTTGTGATGGTTTTGAGGCTCAATAAGTTAGCTGAAAGTATCGTGAGCTTACACACGAGGCTGCTCAGGCCCAGCACCAACTTTCGTCCCTTTCTACAGTGTATACTCCACTCCTCGCGTGTCGTCGACAATGCCAGAGAAGACCCCTTTCCGTTGCCCCGAATTTTCATGCCGAAAGAAGTTCACCTCAGACAGCTGGCGACTTAAACATATCAAATTACACTATCCTTAACACCTTCAAGTTCCACACCAGAAGAATCTGACTATTCGCAGCGCGCCCCGACGCGTTGAACCCGCTCAGCATCGTGAATTCAACGTTAACAAAGATTCAGTCAAAGAGTTGGACGCGTTTCCCTACCTTGAACACGTTGAAAACATTGCAGACTCGGAGTCTCAACCACCGTCACCTCTGCCGCGCATGGAAATATACGCCGGCGCCGGCGCTCCGCTGATCGATTACATTGCTGAGCCATGGGAACGCGACGCTCAGGGTTGCCTTGAGAAGAACCTACAGATCAATACCTACTACCCGTTTGCGACGCGTGAAGAGTACAAATATATCCAGTGTGGGATCAAGAAGAAGGGTATGAAGACGTACTATGACAACGTGCTGAAGGAAGAAAACACCGCTCTGCGTTTCCCAAGCTTCAAGAACGGGGATGGTGTCCAGAAGCTCGTGGCTAGCATGCCAGATGATCAGGCTCTCGGGGAGTGGGAACTACATACTCTTGAGGATATAGGATGGAATGACAATCACCAACGCCCTATCAAATACTGGAGACGAGACATCATCAAAAGCATGAGATGATTGACGCGGCAGCCAGCCTACGCCGAGCATCTCATTTTCGCCCCTCAGCGTTGCTATATCAGCGATACGCCCCCGAAACGCCTCTATACCGAAATGCACACTGCGGACTGGTGTTGGGAGACACAGGTAAGGAGAGATACTCGAGGATAATAACGTGCTAATCGACGTTTAGTCCACGCTCAGAGTGGGGGATACACTGGTTCCCTTGATCTTCATGTCCGACGGAACACATCTCTCGAATTTTGCTGGCGACAAGAAAGAGTGGCCTGTATATATGACAATTGGCAATCTATCGTCGAAGATCCGCCAGACGCCCTGAACGCACAGCGTGGTAATGATCGCTCTCCTACCGATTCCGATCAAGAACCGCAATATTCCTCAGAAGCGGCTGGATGAGCAGCGGCAAACAAACCGAGAGGTGCTGAACGAAGTACTCCGGCGGGTACTCCAGCCACTCACCTTTAAAAAACATTCCAGCGCCGAGAGCGGGTATTACAACGTTCTCTGTGCAGAGGGCAACTTCATGGGTTGCAAACCGGTTTAATCAGCATGGCTTGCAAATTGCCCAAAGTATAGCGACCTACATCATCTCGAGCGACATGTCTGTTGTTGGTGCGTGTGTCCAAAGAACGAACTTGGAGATTATGTGCATCTTGACAAGCAACACCCCCGGCGGGATCACAACCTTTATAGAACACTCAGTGATGCCAACACCAAGGCAGCCGATGCCGAACTCTCGTCGCGCCATGTTCACCGAGGATTCAACGTGTTTCGACACATTCCCTGTATTGTGAGCGACCTCCCTAAGCCCGACCTCCTCCATACAATGC
>Ga0307515_10001871_pt1 | contig 46836 bp, 51 predicted proteins | sample 17_EM_MG_FD_194513 | JGI IMG/M metagenome (GOLD analysis project Ga0307515, IMG submission 194513) | Populus trichocarpa ectomycorrhiza microbial communities from riparian zone in the Pacific Northwest, United States - 17_EM | ecosystem: Host-associated > Plants > Roots > Unclassified | place... | reverse complement strand
TAAGTTTCACGCGGACGAATTGTTGAGTATACATAGTATTGTGGAGAAAGGCGTCGGGTGAGGTGCGTTGAAATCCTTGGCGATCAGTACGGACACGCCGGCGTAAAGATAATGGGGTGCCCTTGCTATAGTTCACTATAGCATCCCTTTCATTTATTCCACGCAGGAGAGCACTTCCATCATGCAGCTCACGAAAATGCGTCAATTCTGATCTCAGACACCAAGAAATTCAGTACAAAAAATGAGGCGCAGTGGGTACCTCCGTCTATCCGTATTCATCCTTCCACCGCGGCACCAACCTACACCATCGTCGTTCCAACCGTCAACTACACGCGACTAGGTCAACGACCCCTCTACGAGATAGCTCCGGAAGCAGCCTCGGCATGAGATACTTCATGTCGCATCCTTCCTTCCCATCCTTGAACCAAATCTTCGGGCGAACCGAGCGCGAGGTCCAGAATCGCAACAGCAGGCGGTCAAGGTCTTGCCATTCCTGATAAGACGATTCCACGATCTGCTTTTTGAAGGCGGTGGGTGAGCGGATGGTGATCTGTTCGAGGTTGATAGACTCGGCGGTCTGTAGCGTCATGGTGATCCGCTGGACATTCGACCCAGTACACCCGAACACCACATCCTTGAGTTTCGTGAGCTTGGAGAGATCAAGAAAAGGTGTGCTGCGTTCGACTACATCCAAAGGCAGCAGTAAGGTATTGACCAATCACCGAAGGGGGAAGAAAATCCGCACCTGGGAGGTAATAATAAATGCTGAGAGATTCAAGGGTGTCAGAACACTCTGACACCAGATCCATCATCGACTCGATATCTTCTTCGAGACACGACACCGAGATCTTGGAGAAGTGAAGGCCACTCGGGATCTCCAGCAATTGACGCACGGCAGGGCGGATCCCGTTGATTATCCTCAGATCAAGGCACCCGGTAAATTTTGGTGACGTCGAGGGGATGTTCCATCCGTCGAGCTTGTTGTTGTTGCAGACAGCAAACAACGCGAGATCTTCGAGGAGGGGAAAGGAACACACGAGGCCGAAGATTTCTGAGGATATGACGGAGGACCCATAGGCCAGGTGGAGGGACTTGAGGGTGGGTGATAATCCACGCAACGAGGCGAGGGAGGCCTCAGTTCCACCACCGTCGTACCCACGCATGTCCACGTGTAACCGTATAACGCCACTAAAGGTGCGAATCCAACCACCGACACCCCCACTCACGGGGGTAACGACTCGGGACATACGAATCGAAAGACCGCGGGTATAATGAGCGGGAGAGTTGGAAGGATCCGGAAAAATCTCCTCCCACAGTTTGACGTGGGATTCCAAGGAGAATTCGAGGTGGGCGAAGAGGTGTTGTCGTGTTCGATGAACCCATGACCTTGAGGCGAGGCAGCAGGCTTTGAGAGCACCTGGCTCGTCGTGGAGGAAGTCGACGATGAGATCGAGCATCTCTGGGGGGAGGGGGGGCGGCATCGTGGTTTACGCGATAGCTGGTGTATTGGGCGCTTTCTCAGATCCCGGGAATGAAAACTCCCATTTGCACGGCGTGGGAAAAGGCCTTTGAACCTCTCCGACCTTGGATCTGAACGTCCTGAAGGCCTGAACCATGGCCACTGACCGGGAACCGCTTTGGCTGGTTGTTTGGGAGTTACGAAGCCCAGGTGAGCAGCTATACAAACAGTTTCAAATCGGTGCGACTCACCCCTTCAAACTTCATGCTCGGCCCCCCGCGTGCAAGAGGACGTGCAGAAATGATGCGAGGGAGGTGGAAACGTCACCACTAACGCATACGAAGGTTCTTCCTTCAGTTGTTACGCTCGTATTGCGGTCCTTGGCGTTGGAGATCGATTGTTCCGCCAGGAGAGCCGAATAATGCGAGATGTGTTCGACCGTGAGAAAAGCGGACAGTTCGCCACAAAAGACCCGCCTTGTCTCTACTTGGCCCAGCCACTTCGGTAGCAGGGCCCGGGAGCAGAACGGGAGCTACTCAGTGTTGTGAACAATCGCACACTCCGACAGCAATCGTGATCGAGGCTTTGACATGATCAGAGGAGCCGACCAACGGCATGGCATGGTAGTTGTCCCGAACCATTTCTAGACTCGGAAGCGGAAATAATTTTGAATCGTACAGTACAGGCGATATTGAAACAGAGAAGGAGGAGCGAGAGAGAGAGGAAATTATGGAAACGGACGCATTTCAGAAGCCCGGTGTTGGGGGCTGGGAGTAGACGTATATCTAGAGACAAAGGCCGGGAATGGTGGGGTGGTGATACAGGCATGCTATACGAATCGGAGAGAAAGAACTGGGGGCTTCGGCGGAGCGAAACGCGAGGAGGGAGAGAAAAGAGGAGAAAGAACTGCAACGAACACGAGGATCGAGAGAGCCCGGACCAACAATCCGAAACCGAGTAAGGTCGAAGGACGAGAACGAGAGAAACCAAACGGAGGCAGCGGTCGTAGGAAGCGAAAGGTCCGCAAACCGCTGCGCTGCTTGGTTCTACCCAGACGGGAATTTTTTGAAGAACGGGATGTGGTGATTGGGACAAAGGGGATTTGGGAATAAAGGGTTAATTGACGAGCTGGTAAAAACCGGACAAGGACAATGGAGTTGTCCAAATGAAAAACACGGGAATCGGATTACGGCATTGGCTTGCGTGCTTCTGTACGCGGGGATGCTGTAGTAGTTGCAATTCGTCAAGTCCAGACAACAATGGCAGTAAGGAAATTTCCATCGTCGTAGACGTGCTTGAAAGGGGATGATGTTCAAACAAGGGTGAGGGGTAACAGGATCCAGACCTGTCGCTCGGAGTTGGACTAAGATCAGACGGACGGTAAAGTAGAGGGGAGAGAGTGGCAGTGGTGTGGGTGTGCAATCAGTGTGGTTGTGGAAGCCGATCGAAGGAGAGGGGATCTATAGGAACAAGTTGGATGTGATGCCGATCCAAATGCGGTCAGGGGGGATGGTGTAGGGGGAGAGAGAAGACGATGAAAGTGTGTGATGATAAGAATAGAAGGAAGGAGTGTACTATCAAGACTGTCCGTTTGCAGCTCGGGAGGTTTGGAAGAGGTTGTCCGTATGTATAAGTCACGACACTTTCACCACCCGAAATTTCTTACGATGTGCTTCCGGGAGAACGGCATGGTGGTTCGGCCCCGAAATCAAGAGGGAGAGAAAAGTTTCCGACTCACTCTTCCTCCTCCTCGGAGATCGACTCCAATGACGAAGTCCTTCCGTGGCTGCTTCTCCTGCTCCTCGATCCGCCCCCCGAAGAACCCATCAAGGGCAATGGGTTCGCCGTCTGAAGCAGCATCAAATTGGCCTGATTCAGACTAAGCAGAGCGCCGGAGGAGCCAGAGGACGAAAACAAGCAACCGGTAGAATTGGAGGTGGAGTAAATCGCAGTTGGGCCCCCCGGATTTCCAGTCCAAAGGGATGGACCGGTAGGGTAGGTTGGAAGCTGGAGCGGCGAGGTAGAAATGGAGGAAGGGGGGAACGATGCATTCCTCGTGGGTAGGTAGGACGGATGGGATTTGGGGGAGGCGGTATAAATGCAGTTTGAGGAATCGTCTGCGAGGGGGTATCCAGAACGAGTGGGACGCTTCCGCCCATTCAAGGACGGATTGACGGGGATTGTAGGGGGGAACTGGGGAGTAGGTGGCGATGCAATGTACAGAACTTCTTCAGTATCGACCGCGTGAACCTGAGAGGGGGCAACAGAACGCTGGTTGAGTATCAGTCGGAGGGGGGCGATTCGGGATGAAAAACGGACCTGATAGTCAGGGGTAAACATCCATGGCTGGGGCAGGTCGCCGCCATCCCTGCTGCGCCTCTGAGACCTTCTCATGCTGGCGTTCTGGCCAGAGGGGAACGGTATGCTGGACATGGAAGCGCACTGTGCGCTGCCGGTCGAAGAAATTGAATCGAGACCGAAGGAGAGGGGCCAAGAGGGACTCCTGATATGGGACGGGGTTGCAGAAGAATAGAGGAGATCCTGATCATGATTCGGGCTGCGACGGGGAGAAGAGAGCATTTTTACTGATTGTCAGAGGGTGAGAGAGAGGGTGAGAGAGAGGAGGGGGTGGGAGACTAGGCAACTGAAGAAGAGCGATTGAAAAGTGATGGGGTAACCCGACGCTGACAATTATATAATTTCTCGAATTCCCACCGGGCGTAAATCCCTTTTTGATCAAAAAAGTCTCGACTAGTCCGTTCCTTATTTGGTTTGTTTTTGTGCGGCGAGACAGGGCGCGAGCCAAAAATCACCCCCTTGCCCCGAGGAGACAGAGGGATTTTTAGGCAAAAGCCGGGGGAGGGGGACGGTGGCGACGGCCATATCTCTCTCCATCTTCTCGGAACGGGCGGTTGCCCTCCTTCGCCTCCGGTAGTCATGAACGGTCCTCCGCATCAATGTCCCCACTCGGCACAGCGAAAACAAAAAAAAAAAAAGAGGGAAACTCGGGGGGAACCCCTCTGCGGCGGGTGCGTCTGCGAGATTCTAGACGTGGATGGGCCCGGGCTAAGTTTTGGACTCGGCGCGGTCAGCGAGACTAACAGACTATACGTAGCCTCATATCCCGGAAATATCCTCAGCCGCAAAAGCCCAGCCGCGAAATTCGAAACCCCTAGCGGCTGCGCAGGTCCCACGGACCAGGCTTTGACATGAGATCTTGACATAATTGCTCCCACCTACCCACTCCGTTCTCCTCCATCCAATCTCCCCCTCGGCACGCCCCTGTCCGATCATGATCAATCCTCGGCGTTCAGCCAATTGTTCCGCAAGGGTCAGAACGGACCGCTTCGCACTGATTCGGATTCCATCCAAAGTTCACACCAAACGCGGGAACGGCGATGATTCATTCATCCCTTGCGCCGCAATCTCTCCCCACGTGAGTATCACGGTGAGTACCTGTCTTATATGTGCGGTCGCCGTAACGATAACGTCTTCCCCACAGCTGGTTCGATAACCCTCGCTAACCCGACGGTACAATGAATGAGGATAGGCACCGCCTCTGTTCAATACAGTCAGGCGGCTTTGAGGAGGTTCTTTCTGCAACAATCAATCACCAGCGGTACATACGTTCACTGCCAGCGCCTCATAATCTGCGGGTATCCCATGGTGGGCGCCACAACAGGCCTCGGCCAGCTGAACCTGTGCATATTACTGAACGATGTTCCAGTCCACAGGATTTGCATGACCAAGACAACGCATAGTTAGATCAGAATCCCAGATGTCCTCAAAAGCCTAATCCTCGGCGCCACACTCTGTGCGCGTTCACGGGATCTATCAACGTGTCGTAGCCCGTTCTACTCCCACTCGAGTAGCCGAAAACGGTGTGGCCTTGTCCAACCCTCCTCAGACACAGCACCATCCAGGGTCCAAAGAACATTTCGGTACAATGGGACATCAACGTTCAATGCCAAATTCGGGCTGTTCGGGGGAGAACACCTTCATTTCCTTCCGGAGCCCGTGTGATGGATTATCACCTGCTGTCAGTCCTTTGCTTGACAACTGGATTACGCACCCTGAGGTCGGTTCGGCGAGTACTTCCCTGCACTCAACACCCGGCAATTCGCTATTCTTAGAACTCTAGGTGAGACATTGCGAGCGTCTACATTTCGATCTCTCTGATGGGTGGACATAATCCTCACAATGCAGAACACTCACGGTGCACCTACAATACTGGTCACGACCCCGGTATCTCTTCACACAAACCTGAGCTAGCCTTAAACCAGACGGCGTCAATATGTCAGGACGTATGTCGAGGTACGGGTGCATGGGAGCCCGTGTTCGTGTTTATGCATTCACATGGAATGTCTCCTCGCTACGACCAATCTCCCGCCTAGCCGGTGTTTTCCCGTCGGCAACGTGATAGAGGGCAGAAGAAAACGTCCACTCAAAACCCACTTCCAAGTCCCCTCTCCCTCCCTCCCTCCCTTCCCTTTGTCCTCCGTCCTACTACGATGGAATACCATCCATTGCGACGAGACCCGATGTTTAATTTCCAGACAACGGGATACTGTAGCTAGGGGCGAGGACGGGTGCAGATCCCCTCTTCGGCAGAACTGGTGCGCTTTGCTTCCGACCGTCCCGTCTCCCCTTTCATTACGTCTCGCCGAAAGCCGTCCTCCATTCCAACGGTAGACACGTGTAACCGGCACGTCGACCGATAAAGGCCCACCTTCCAAAAGGGCATAATTACACGTGCAGGAAATTCGCGTGGAAATTCTTGCCTGTCATCGCTTCGACTCCTTACCCGCACCCGGACTTGGCACAGTCGGTGGTCTAGCAGAAAGAGGTAAGTGCCGTTCGAGCCTCCCATAACGACTTTTGATTGGCACAAGCTAAAAATCTTATCATCTATTAGGGTGATGGGGGGGAGTGATCAGATGGCCGAGGGAGACCACGTCAATTAACAAGCGGAAAAAGGTACGTGCGGACACTATGTGCGGTTGAGTTGTTGGACCTCTCTGGCAAACTCGGTGCCTGAAAATTTACTCCTGACCATTCGCCCCTGATTTGTCTGGTCACCGATTCGCGTCAGCCCGCCGTGCTCGTCGAACCACGTTCCAACATGCCCTGCGGTTATGCACCTGCTCGATGCATCGCGGGCGATGAGGATATCTATCTGCTGAAGGAACGGCGATTGTACGTTGGAGTTTGAATCGGATCTTTCGAAATGAAGACGGGCTGAAAACCCTTGAAATCACGGCGATCGTATAGGCGAGAGCTGCTTTCATTGGCTGATGTATGACTCTACTTGTCATTTCTCCATCCGCCCTGCCACCTGCATACATACCAATTCAAACTCCACAATTGACCCAGGACTCCTCCAACAAGTAAACACTTTGTTGTCCCCGGCGACAGCTCATGAACCAGAAGAGGTCAGGTACACGCGGACGCCATGATCCTGATTTCGTCATACGTCTGCCGTTAGTCACGCCGTCCACTTCCGCAACTGAGGCCTATCTTTATCTTTGTACGGCATCGTTCTACCACATCATCGGATATCGCCACACACCGATTTTCGCACGGACGGGAGAACGGAATAACAGGGTCACCTCCCTTCCTCCCCCCATCCACGTCATATCTAGCGCACTTTCGCCTTATATGTATATAACAAGTGCCTTATTTACAATCTACTCGCATAGGTGCGCGCCCCTGCAAGCGCGGATCAGACCCTTCTGCCGGCTGAAACTTGAGCAGCGTGGGTGGCGCATCACCTGTTGACGCCCAGGAGGCGTTTTGGCTTGTGTGAATGTTCATCTTGTGGAAGAATGAAGAAGATATGAGGCGGTACGGCGTTGGACCCACGACGGTTTCAGCCAAGGGTTCTCGGGAAAACTCTACATCCGAGGTACCTGCTTGATTCCTCCCACTGGAAATGGCGCTGTGACGCGGAGGACCGCAACCGCGGGCGCATCTCACCGTCTTACCATGCGGGCACACTAGCGGATTCGTGGAAGACTCGGCACGACGAGAACGGAGGTGAGCAGGAAGCCACGGTTCTCTCAGACCAGATGATGGGGGAGCTCTTGACGAACGGTCTCTCTCTACCAATTGCATTTACCTGCGCCTAGAGTGCACAATGATGTCGAACGTTCTGCATCATGCACCTTGGCCGGACCATACCCAGGCGCGCAAGGCGCGTACGTATCGGAAGAGGCTCCCTGAGACACTCGAATATGACGCTACCCCGATATCCAACAAATACATCCCGGACAAAGCGAATAACCGGTTCTGATGCGACTCCTAGGACCAGGGCGGTGTACGGCCACAAATTCCTTAGCTTTCCCAGAATAAATCTCTTTCCAGGGCTCTCGAGATCACGCAGTAGCCAAGCCACCTCTCCGTTTGCCACTCGTTCTGCCACGATAGAGAGTGTCCGCAGCAAGCTCAGGTTCGACCCTAACCAGTCGATGTGCACATTTCGGTGCCGGATCGAACGTACTCGGTATATGGAGCGCCGCGCTGAAACCCGTACAAATTCATAACACCGGTAGACGAGAGGATCGTGAAGTGGGGTATTTCCGAGATACGACTGTGCACAAGTAAGACATTAATTTGGGTGTTGGTTATTTATGCAGGGGTTCCAGCAGGGTCGTGAGAGGCACCTTTGAATTAACACCACGACTCCGCCTCGATCGAGCGCTTTGCTCCTGGTTCTCGCGCCGTCAATTCTCCTCGGCTGGCATAACTGTTTTCAATTCGGCCCATGCTTTCCGTTGGCACAGTGGGGGATAGCACATACACTACATAAGATGGAGAAACAGTACAAGCGACGTAGCTACAGCAAAACCAAGCCGACCGATTAAAGCTTCCCGAAAGAGGCAGCGTTAATGGTCTGGCCGGCGGCCTTGGCACGTTTGCGCAACATCTGTGTTGATTTGTTGCCACGAAGACCGCCACCCCATTGGCGACGTTGATCCTCGTACTTGTCAGAGCTAGTGGATTAAATATCAGAAAGGGTCCTGAGATTGACAAACAACCACTCACAAGTTGGCCTTGGCGGCACTGATGATAGTGGTCAACTCGCGCTGGTCCTCGCTCCTGACGTCCTCAATGGTCAACACGGCCGCAGTCTTCTTGTGGACAACGGTACCAAGACGGGCCTTGCCCTTGACAATGACGTAGGGAACACCCATCTTTCGGCAGAGGGCCGGAAGGTAGACAACTAGCTCAATGGGATCGACGTCGTGAGCGATGACAACCAAGGAGGCCTTCTTAGCCTCAATGAGGGCGACGGTGTGGTTGAGACCATACTTGACGAAGAGGGGCTTCTTCGTTTCCTGTGATTGTGGGTTAGGGATGGATGAAACCCTTCGATTAGGAACGAACTTTTGTTTTGCCGTCGGCGGCTTCTTTAGCGGTAGCAGTAAGACGAGCTTTCTTCTCCTGCTTGGTCTCGGGTCGGTACCTGATATCGAATAAGAACCCGCGCGTGTAAAGTATGAGTTAAGTGGGAACGCACTTATCAAGCAGCTTGAAAAGCTGAGTGGCAGTGTTCTTGTCCAGGGTGTGGGAGAATTGGGCGATCGCGGGGGGGACCTTCAGGCGGCGCTGAAGAATGACCTTTTGCCTCTGAAGGCGAACATACTCCGGCCACTTCACGAACCGGGTGAGGTCCGTGGTAGGTTGAATGTCCTGACCTGGAAAACAGGAGCATGAGCCATCGAAAACCTTCGCAAAAGAAACCCACCCACCAATACCAAAGTTCTTCGGGGTAGATTCGAATAAGGGATTCTTGAAAGTCTTGGTCTGACCCTTCGAGAGAGGAGCTGGGGCTGGCTTCTTACCGGTCTTGCTTTTGGCGGGCTGGTCATTGAGACAGAGTTAGTCGAGTGATATCGAAAACGATGATCATCGCGACATCTCTGGAGCTCTAACGTCCAAGCGTTCGAGAACATTTGGACCCAGCATCAAATAAGTGCCACATCGTCTGGAAGACTTTGTGATGCACTGTAATAACTGTGCGTCGAAAAAAAGTTCAGAAGTGTGCGATAATGTTTGCTGTATTGTTGCATACCTATATCAATGCTGATAATATAGTCCTAGAGCTCCAGGATGCTGCACAACCTTGCGGAAGTGGACTCACCATTTTGACGAGGTCCTGAGGTCTTGAGGAAAGAGATCGTTGATTGGGAAAAATAAAGTTCGGAGAAGATGACTGAGTTTTGAGTCGGAGCTCTAAAGCAATGATCCGGTTTCGGTCACGTGTGACAATGAGACTGGAGCCGCTCACGCGCTCGACTTGCCATTTACCCCCGTCAGCAGCCATCCCGAACAGACTCCAGGTAGTCAACGCCGTTGTTTTCCATTTAACAAATCCTGACTTCGCATGTTTAGATGTTCAGTGCATATGCTCCGAGCTAAAACTCTGATCCAACATGGACAATCGATAGTTCGCTCACTTTCGACGCAGGCAGCCGCAAGTACCCAACAATTTCGACCAATTTGGTCACTCTACGAAAAGCAAGCGGACCCGCATATACTAGAGCTGTACAAGACCACCTGGAAAGAGACTGGGGATCCAACATGGCCGTTCATCCTCGCAATAAGAGCTTCGCGTTCGAATCGACTCACAAACACCATGGTCCGTAATACCGGGCTAAAACTTGCCCCCTATATCCGTTGGAGGAAGTTTGTAGACTCTGCAGGACTTGCAGAAGTTGCGGCCCGTATTCACGATGCTTCGGACACAACAAAATTCCCCTCGATCACTCGGATACCAACCTGGGCATTGGGCTACATCCTCACTTTCCGCATCACCAACCCATCCGAGGCACATGTGGCAGTGGGCCTCACAGTAGCCCGCATATCTTCACGTTGTAGTCCCACGGCGGTTCCCATGTTGCTCATCCTATCAGTCCATGCCCTCGCCGACCATCAAGTGACCGACCCACTCCGCAAGATTGTCGAGCTCTTTTTGGACAGGCGTCGTTCACCTTTTCAGTACGGTCTTTTCCTACAGGCGCTTTCCCGGTTCCCTCCATCCCTAGAGAATAACTTTATGGTCTCTGCAATCATTGAGAGGATACACAAGGAGGAGGGGAAGGTCCCTGAGGAAATATACATATCACTACTCGAGTCGAATTCCAACTCAGTACCGCTGGCCCAACGTTTGGAGCGCTTGATCCCGGTGACAAATACCCACATTAGCCCCCGCCTTGCCCATGTATTCTTCCGAGTCTATACCAGGCACGGCGCGACCACTCTTGCCATCAAACACCTCCCATCTGTCTTACAGCTCGCCGGCTTATCCGGACGTGATGGCGCCCTCCTTTCCCAGATCAGTCGCTCCTCGGCCACGGATGATGAACCCGCAAGGTCGCCGTCCAAAGTCGATGGAGATGTTGATGCCGCTGGTGTGGTCACCAATCCTCCGCAATCTCGGCCTCCTCCAAGAGGCGTTCCCGCTCCCCTTTCCCCCAGTGCCAAACCCTGGACCTCCCTCCTCGGATTCTTCTCTAGCAGCAGCAGCATCACTGCAAACCAATTGGTAGAGCTGTTCAATCGCATCCGAAAAACCCATCCTCCTACCATCGTCTCGTACACCGTCCTGATACGCGCATTGGTGTCTCGCAGGGCCTACCGACTTGCAATCGAGACTTGGCACGAAATGCTGGCCGAAGGTCACCCAATAGATATTCACAGCCTGACGGCGGTGGTAGGAGCTTGTACTCTTGCCAAGAAATACTGGGAAGCATTCTACCTTCTCGAGGTCGTTGCTAGTAGGGGACCACAGGAAGGCGCGACCCGAACCGTTTGTGAAAACTCATATCCCAGAATCAAGCTAACTCCCACGTTCATTGCAACCTTCATGGAGAACCTTGCGCACTCTGGTCGCCCGGACGTTGCCTTTCTGCTTTGGGATCATGCGGAACTTTTGTACGGGGTAACTCCTGACGCTTCCGCATTCAACGTTCTCTTGGAAATCTCCCGGGTGGTTCTCAAATACGAAGAGACCTTCGCTGGGTTCTGGGCCAACCTGCGTGCCAAACGGTCGTCAGCTCATCTGGATAATTTCTCCTCGCCCTTCCATGCCCTTGACCGAGACAAAGTGGTTGAGAGTCTCAGACTCACGCTCGACCACGGTACTCAGAAGACGCACACGTCGACGGGATTGTGGGGCGACGCACCGGCCTGGCAGAAGGCGACGAAGATTTTCTATCACGCCGCATTGGGCAACAATCCTAAATTACTACACGTCGTGCCACCTGTAACCGCGATACGATCCTCGGCGGACGATATTTACCGACATCCATGGGCAGAACTTATTCGAAGCGTCCAGGGACCTTCACCTGTTGACGAAGCCTTTCACGAGGTTGACGTAAACTCCCCAGCGTCTCTCGCACGTCTTGGGCTGTATCCCCTCCAAGCATACCCCAGCATTGCACCAACAAAGACGACCTTCCACAACCAAATATACCTTCTCGGGATGTGTGGTCAGGCCAGTCAGATACCGATGATCTTAGCTTGGATGAAGGAATTGAGGATCATCCCCTTGGAGAAGACGACTGCGTTGGCATTGGTATTTTGGGCGGAGGTCAGTCTTAGAGCACCGTTGTTCGAACAGTTTGGGGGGGAAGGGGAGTATCAAAAGCTCCTCAAGTGGCTGGAAGAGTGGGTTGGAGCGAGTCGGATGCCGGGGCAAGACAGGATGACGAGGATATCGAAGAGTATAGCGAAGGCCCGGGAAGGGCACGATAAAATCCGGGGTTGACTTTCGTTTTGTCGTGCTTAGGCGAGCCAACTTTGACTTATTCAGTGCCGGCGTTTAACCTCCTTCTCTGAGCCGAGCAAGGTTCTTGTGTCCGATATAGGGGGCTTCCAAGTTCAATGTCCCATCAGGAATATCATCGAACATTCTCAGTGATTCACGGGTTGTTCGACGACCCTACATCGTGAGGCTCACCTCTGTTGATAAGCCTACCTCGGCTGCAAGCGCGATAACGTGAGTGAGCGCATATAACTATTAGATAGCATCAAACTGTGACGTGGGGCCTGGGCGCACTTTCATTTCCCCTCGCGCTTGCATTGATGCGAGCGAACGGACTAGATTTGTGAGCAGATGCAACCGTGGGAACGCTGAGGCATAAATCATCACGTGACTTGATCTATGAGGTCATTCTGGAAATTTCGGGGCGTTTACCGGACTTTCTCGAAACGCCTCCCAGGTGCTGCAACGGAAAGGGTTGGTATATAGAGCGGGGAGCCGAGATGAGATACAGGGGTCAGTATCCTCCTCTCAGTCACCCTCCCCAGATATGTGGTTTAATCGGCCAGCTTACAGCAGCTACACACCTCACTACGGTTACGGCTACTCGAGCTTCGAGGATCCTAACGCCAGGGCGATTGCTCGAGAGCGCGCTGCTCGCGAACGTGAGGCTGCTGCCCGTCGCGCTGACCTTCTTCGTTGGCAGAAGATACAAGACGCTGCTAGATCCCCCTATAATTCATATCTCAGTGACGACGAAGACTCCTTCATTCCCTATCCATACATTCCCCCGGCTTACAACTACGCCACCCACGAGGATCTGAAGAGACAACAAATCCTCGAACAACAGCGACAACTCGAGTTGGCTCGTCAGGCCGATAGACGTGAGGCAAAAAGAGTTCGAGAGTTGGCGGAACGCACCCCCAAGCCACAAAAGGTAAGCTTTGTTGAATGTCGGACTTCCGATCATCATGGCATTGTGTCACGGTGCTGATCGCCTGTCGTCATTCTCCTCCAGTCCACACACACTTCTGCTCCCCACTTTTCTGTCCCTATCTCTTCACCGGGAGTGTCCTCTTCCACGACCAAACCCACCCAACCCCCCAAATACGCATCTCCATCACCTTCACCAAAGCCAGCAACACTAGACGCAACCCCGGAGCAAATCCACGCAGCCATGACGATCCAGGAATTCTATCGAAACCGGATGGCGCGTGGACAGGCTCTTACTTCCATTGCTGCGCTCTCTACACAACTAGAGCAGTCCAAGTCGGCTTTGATCTACCCACCACAGCTCGACTACCGCGATGTCACTCCCGATGCTATCATCACCATCCCCGTCACTTCCGAATCATTCGTACGCGCGTCATCAATGCCACTCTCTGATGACGCCGATGATACCTCCGAGACCTCGGGGTCGAACCCCAGATTGGCGTTCACATCAAACAACAGGGCGGTGCTCGAGTACATCGAAAGCCTTAACCAGTTGATCGACAAGTTGGACAGGGTTGAGAGCGGAGGTCATGCGTCAGTGAGGGAGCAGCGGAAGCAGATGATAAGAAATGTGGAAGCAGAGGCACAGCGGATAGATCGTTGGATAGCTGCTGTGTGGGACCTGGCTCGACCACAGGCTAAACCCCGGTCCAGCCGTCAACTGCGACCTCAGCCCACGATGGAGGATGTCTTTGTGAAAAATTGATTCCTTTTTGTTTAAAGTTTATAATTGTGTTTCCTCCCACTCCTTCAGCATTGTTTCCAATATCGTTCATACACCTCACGTTGTCGGTACCTGTATCAATAGTTCCATCATACCAAATGTGTTTCGATGCACTCAACGTAACTTCGAAATGTTTGGATTGCACGACCTGTGGCTTCACATGGCCTGGACACGTGAAGACCTTGAGGCCTTATCTTCTCAATGCGCGACAGTGGCTAGGGCATGTTGACCGGCCTATCTCTACTCCGCCCATAATCTGCTATAAGGGAAAGAGCGACCGTGAAACACCAAACACTTTCCAAGCTTTTTGTTAGCGGCTGGAAACGGTGGACCATGTGCGCTCGGAGATGTCCAGGCCCCCGCGCCAAGGTACCATGGTCTTACGTGTTTCCCCGTCTCTGCACTGAAACTTTCTCTGCAAACTCCCAAGGGAATGTGCATCTGAATCCTGGAACGTCTCTCAGCTCGGCTTGCATCGGCTTCTGGCTCTCTACAAGTCGACACCACTTGTCCAATGACGTCTTCGGGGACGAAAATTTCCGTCCTTCGTTGGACCCAGACTTCTCCCACACCTTCCGAGTCCGACATCCCGTCATACGCAGAAAACCTCCATTTCAGTTGTGTACCCCTACTGGACAACATTTCTAACATCGCACCCGACCTCTCACTCGTTTGAAGGGTCTTTCACCGGTGGTGGCGAAGTCACCTCCGCACGGTGCCGGTGCCTGGACGGGAACTGTATCAAGAGGACTTCTCTTCCAACTTTGCGGACGTTCAGCTTATCTTTCCCAGTACTGACCATACCCAATAGCAGATCTTCGTTCCTTTTCAACCCTTCCGAACTCCACGTTGCCCTCTGCACGATGTGATTTCCCACCACACCGTTCGTAAAGATGCCTTCAAGTATCGCCGATCCGAAACCATGACTGCGCGATCTCGCATCGTCGTCGTTTACCTGGAGATTCTGGATGTTCGGGGATCCGGGTGCCAAACGGTGAGATGGGGTGGGTGTAACGCTCGTGGAACCTTCTCGAGCCCGTCAAAGCGGCCCGGGACGGACTTCGCGACCCGAGTCACTGTTAAGTTGCTGGAGCACGGCCCGCACGATGTCCGTGATATCTTACCTCGATTTAGCAAGAAAGGCCTGGCACGGCTAATGCGTGACCTTGATTCTACCTTGGTGTCGTCCCCGTACTTGGTGGGTAGGATCTTGAGTTCTTTCTAGATGCTCTCGCAGTTAACCAGAGATCGAGCCACCAGGGAATTAATGTTAAAGCCACATTGCAGAGGTTGGAGCCTAAAGCACTCCACCCACTATCCTTGCACGAGCAGCAGATGTCGCACGGCTTAGGCCTGGAACCCAGCCTCAAACTCAGAGGCGGGGAGGGTATAGGGAGGAGGGTGCATCTGAATTACATCAGGACGAAGCCTGAGCCCCATGATCGTCTGCTTCTGCTACCGTGACACCTCTTCCATTTTGATCTCCCGAGCTCCTCGCAACCTTCGTGTCCGACTGGGAACCACGGTCGCCATGGGGCCGCGATCGAAGGGTCCCATGCAGGACCGACCGCCGGGTTACTATGGAGGTCTTTCGTTCAGTGCTCTGTGTCTGCCGGCTTCGGGCGAAGATTTGGACCTGTTTTTGAACGTCCAGTTCTTTCTCATGGATGCCTTGATACATTGCCTGAACCTTTCCCCGTTTTGCTGGGGTCCATATACCTTTTGATGCTATTTTTCCGCGTGTCATCCAAAAAGCTTACGCCGAGCGCGAACATACACTGCCCGTTCCAGGGTCGAACTTTACATACAAGAGCTTCTCATCCTTCACCCTAAACCTCCGCATCTCATAAATGGACGCCTTCTCTACCGTCATCAACATCTTCTTCACTAACTCTTCTGTCGAGTGCGGGGATTTCCCTGTTTAGTTCGGATAGCACCCCTTCCACGATGCACACACCCTTACGACCAACATCACCTCTTCTCTTTGCTCCGGCATGTCTGATCACACCATCATGTACAACATCGATTCCTACCATCATCTCGTCCATGTATATCTCGTGAGACATTTGGACTCCGATTCCTTCGTTCTCATTAGCTGCTTGTGTTTGTATGTACGTTCAACCCACGGATGAATTTTGCGTTCATATGGTACCCCAGTGATCGATATCGATGCTGTTTCTAGTACTCGGGACACCCACGCAAATTGCCGGCAAGGAAGCCGTAAATCCCGGTAGATTGCGGACCAACGGCCAGATTACGCAACTGCAAACCAGTCACCCTTCCTCACCACGAAGTAGGTATTAGGATTCATCTTCACTTGTTCCCTGAACATTTTACTTATCGCGAAGCTTGCGCAGGCCATGACATCCACCTCCGATCCCCCCAGTTGTCCCGACGACCGCCCCGTCTTTCCACAGGAGCTTTTCGATAAGCTAATTGACTCGGCCGAAGTCGACTCCCCGCGGCACCTCCACAGGTTCGCTCTCGTCTCAAAAGCGTGGGCGCATCGCAGTCGGAAACGGATATTCAGTCAGGTCAGATTTACATCCAAGGCCACCTTCGAACTGTGGTGTAAAAATACCGCCCCCGGTCCCGATGGCCCTTCGGCCCTGGTTAGAGTCCTGGTTTTTTCCCAAATTAGAAAAAACCTATGGATTCACCCCGGCATCTTGTTGGAGGGGGAACAGCACCTCATGTCCTTTACCAATCTCAAGGGCTGGGTCGTGTTCGGCCTCGACACGCTGTGCTTCCAGGATCGGGCGTTACTCTCCCGATGTTTCCGCGCCATGGCGCGGGACCTCCGCTTCGTTCGACTACATCACGTCAGAGGTTCCCCGCGGACATTGACATCACTCATACAACAATTTCCCACAATTCAAACCCTGGCCATCGAATACTACACCGAGGCGGAGCGCAGGTCACAAGCAGAAGAACCCATCGATGAGACAAGCGGCCAATTCCAAGGGATTTTGCAGCTGTTGTCGATCGAACTCAATGGATTGGTGGCGATCGATGCCATTGCGAGGTTACCACTGAAATACACCGAGCTCGCTCTGACATCATCCCTCTATCATGTCGAGCCATACAATCGGCTATTATTAGCTTGCGCTCCGACCCTCGAGAGACTGCGTATCATCGATACCAGGAAGCCTCGCGGCCATTGGGAGGATCCCGTAGGTATGTCGGTTTGCTCTCTCCGCCCATCTGGCCCTCACAGAGTCGCAGATTGCCGGACATTAACCGTCGCAAGTTGCACCGAACTCCAGATGGTGTATCTGGGAACATCCAGAAAACCTGGTCCCATGCTAGCGAAGTTCATTCAATCAATCAGCCCATTAAATATCTTCGAATTGGCATTCGAGTTGATTTGGGACAGGTATATGAACGACGACATCGCTAGCGTGATAGATATCCCCGCTTGGGAACCCATTGATAAGGTGCTGTGTGCCTTGGCGAGGCGGATCCGAGAGGTGCATCCTGAGAGGAAGTTGAGCGTCATTTTGAGCGTCGTGGCTCCACTGTCCACCGACTTTCGAAAGGTCAAGATCGGGACATTGTTCAGCGGGTTCAGGGGGGAGGGAAGTATCTCGCTGCAATATTTCATAGACTATATGCCACCCGTAGGTTTTTCCACCTGCCCTCACAGTGTCTGAGCTCACCGTGTGTTCTATAGGGCGTATACTCCTCGGATATGCCAACGTTGGCATTGCGCGGATGATTCAAAATCGAATCTCGTTATCGCGTTTTTCGAGAAAAAAAAATCATGCTGTAGTTTTGTTATGCTCTTGCTCCTTGCGGTTGTCTCGAAATGTTTTCGTTTCCGCCCATTCTGTTATCCTGAACCTCATGTATATCAGACATTTTGGGTAGTGTAGCACATCGCCAAAGTGATTGTAATTTGTAAGGGCCACATCGAGATCTATGGTATATAGGACACGCAGCGACATTAGATAGTTTGTTTTTTTTCCTTCCCGAATCCCACCAAGTCGTCATGTCTCTTGTCTGAAGTGTTGTTACCATGAGGTAGTTTTCAGGCCGGGGCCGGTGATCCCCGGAAATATCCTTCATCGTACCATACCCGGTCGGTCAGCAGGAAACAAGCCACGACATGCCTCCCGCACGGGACATCCCTGCACGAGCGAAGGAAATTCTTGCCAAACCCGGGTTCGTTACCGGTGCAGATGCGATAGAACTTCGAGAGTCCTTGGGTATTGTACCTTGATTACCTTCTCCCATTTGCCATGGCGGTAGCAAACTCTCACCGCAGGTGATGCGGCTGGGGTCGCACTATACAATCTCGACCCATTTGGATGTGTGTGTCTCTCTGGGGATCTTGGAGCTACGTTTACGGTGAGATACTACTACGTGCTTCGTGGTCGGTTGGTCAGGGGCTGATACTGTAGATCACAGCTACTGACCGCTCAGGATAATCGACCCGATCTCTTACGGAAGCAGCGGCCATTGGGCTACACATACGCAACTCTGGTAGTCCTTGGGTACGCGACGGAACGCGCAAGCATAGACGATGACAAAGCGAACCGCTTCATCAGACTTCTCGATGTCTTGCTCTCTGCCGGGGTACCTGCTGATAGTCCAGATCTCACAGGAATGACCGCCCTCCACCACGCTGCTAATTGGCCTGGGACCAGCGATATCATCAAGGTCCTCCTGAAGCATAAGGCCAATGTGAATCTACAAGATCGATTCGGGGCCTCACCTCTCTTGGTCGCCATACGGGAGCACATCGTCGACGTGATTCCTACGCTTCTCGATGGGGGTGCTGATCTAGATGTCACAGACGGAGAAGGCAGCTCCCCTAGATCCATGTACCTTACGCGCCCTGCTGAGGTATCCAGCGTGGTGAAGAATTGGCTAGTGCAGCACAAGGGGAAGGAAGCAGTTCTGCGAGGAGATAGGTGCAGCAAGTGCGGGGCTAGAAGTTCTTCCGTGAAGCGTTGTGCGAGGTGTAGGTCGCAACTGTACTGTTCGCCTGAGTGCCAAAGTGAGTGGTTATCCGAGTCAACGATGTGCCATTCCCTCATGATTTCTTCACTCGACCAAAGGGGCGGATTGGAAAGAACACAAAAAGAGCTGTCAGCCATTCGATAAGGACGACAACCTCCTCGTTGTGACGCCAACGTACACACACGGCACTTCCAATTATACAATGTCTACCATTTCCGTCGTTCCATCCTCCTTTGGCAGCACGAGAGGACCGAATCCCAGTGGACGATTTGAAGCGAACGTGCGGGATGGTAGAAACATGGTACTCAAGATCCAGGTTCCCTTGGGTAGTGGTGGTATGCTTGTGTACAACAAGAAACGAACCTTCGAATGCATCTTGAGCCACGACAAAAACCCTGCCGCTTACACGAGGATAAAGAAGATAGTCAACGAGAAGGGGATCCTAGGGCTGAAGGGATATTTCGCGGCGGAGTTGAGGTCGAAGGACGAGTTGGCGATAAATGTCGCGGAGTGCCTCCCGGAGTCTAGGTTTTGAACATTTAGTCATACAACAGTGTGTATTTCCGTGCGATCAAAGTGTATGCCAGAGAGTCGTTATGGCTGGGAGTGAAACGGACATTGTAGAGGGGATTCCGGAATCCTATGAATAATACTATTCACTTGTCCGATACCTCCCTGTCGCCTGTGTTATCCCCACCTGACGCCCGAGGCCAGGGTGGCTTCCGGTCGACCCGGAGTCCGGGCGGCATGCCGGGATTGGTTCCCGGAGACAATATATAATTTCCTTCCGCCCCCGCCACTCACACTGACGCCACCGCACCATCCGTTCCTCCCTTGGAGAAATGGCCCCAAGCCCAGGAAGACCAGATCCCGCCCTCGTCGAAAAGATGCGAGAAATCCTCGCAAAGCCTGGATTCATCGCCGGTCATGACGCAAGTAACCTCAAGAAATTGCACAATCTAGGTACATAGTTCCGCGGATCTTACGTCGCCATCCCCGTTCTCAATGGTGCCTGAAGCCAGCTTGGATTTCAATCCATTCGAAGTTTTTTCTAGTTTTGGCACGGCCTGTTACATGGGTTTTCTAGATGGTGTGGTCCAGGTAATCTTCCGTTCCTCCGATCCGACAAACACTATGTTGAGAGTAGGGGATCTAAGGAATTTGGTGCACACGACCCTAACGGAAGAGAGTGCGACTTTGAGTTAGGTTACGCAACAATTGTTGTCCTCGGTAGCCAACGAATTCGAAGCATACCGGACGATGGCTGCCAAGACTGCAAGAGTTACCGGTGCACCAGACATGAATCCCGCACCAAACACGAGGAGTGCCTGAAATTCCTCCTCTCTCGCGGCGTTTCTCCAAATGTGCCCGACTTCTGCGGCTATACGGCCTTACACCACAGCTTGATCGGCATTCCCAAACCGACACTTGCTCGGATCTTGCTGGAGCAGGGTGCTGACGCGAACGCTCAGAATCGATACGGAATTACGCCTCTTCTGGGCGCCTTTGACATCAGTAATTTGGAGATCGTCGAAATGCTCCTCCAAGCTGGAGCGAAGTTGGACCTTAAGGACGGCGAGGGAACATCACCAGAGATCCTCTACCGGACTCGAAGGCCCGAAATTGTGCGGGCTGTAGAGAAGCACATTCGTGAGAAGATGGGGGATGGTGTTGCGTTGAAAGGTGATCGGTGCTCGGTTTGCAAACGCAGGGGTATCCCTCTCAAGCGCTGCGCGAGGTGTCGGATGCAGATGTATTGTTCAGTGGAGTGCCAAAGTAAGCGCACCGTTAGCATCAACCGGCGAGAGCGATTCATGTTCTTCGCAGAGAGTGACTGGAAAGTCCACAAATCGATGTGCACCCCCTTTGACCATGACAATGTTGTGATCCTGAAGCCAACATACCTCGACACGCATCCGGGGTTTGTGCCTCTCACTATCTCGTTCAATGGCCCTTCCCTAGTGTCCGGGGGATTCGGCTCGTCCGTCCATGACGGCAAAAATATGATAGTCAAGATCCAGGTCCCTCTGGAAGGATCAGGAGGCCTCCTGGTCTATAACGAGAAGCGTACCTTCAAATGTGGCCTAAACCGAGAAGAAAACCCGGCCGGGTACGATCGCATTGAATCGATAATCAAGGAGAAGGGGGTGTATGGCGCCAAAGGGTATTTCGCCGCGGAACTGAAATCGAAGGACGAGCTCGTCGTCAAGGTCGTTGAACTATCGGATGAGCATCGGTTTTGAATGCGGAATATGGACCGTCTTCTTTAACGTTGAATGGCCCTCTATCCCCGACTTTGGCGAGGGCTTGGTGAGAGCTGGGGGTGATTCAATGAACAGGATTTTTGTCTTGTACCTCACAGTTTGTATTTGTATCATATAGTTACGATCCGGAACAATGTAGCACAGTGACTTGTAAATTCGATCCCCTCCAGGTATCCTCCCGCTCACGCACTCCGCGACTCCGATGGATCAGTTATTCGTGGCCGATAACCATTGGCACCCAACCTCGTGGAATGTATTGGACGTCCGTGTCTATCACTGCATTGTGTAGTAAGTCGAGGAGTTCATAAGAAGACTTTGACTGGCATAGAGGAAACGTGAGCCAGGCTCGCGGGGTGGAAAGGTCATAAGCATGTCCGTAATTTCCTGGAGACATCGTTAACACTGTCGCGTACATTCCAGATGAGGAGTGGAGGCACACGTGCTGTGGACCCTCATTTCAGGTAAATTTTCTCCGGCGATTGCACTGTAACGTGGGCTCGAGGGGAATAATTCTCCACGCCCAGGTGGACAGTTAGAGAGGGACGTTCGGGTGCGGATGTGGGTTTGCAAGCAGAAGGGGCGTATGTTTCGTGGCGAGATTATCTATGCGGCACTGCAAGTTCTGCCCAGGTCACTTGCTGATCCTCGGGCTCAACGTGTGCCAGAGTCTTCAGTCAGGAGACATTTGTCGACCTCTCCGGATCGGCCAACAATCACCGCGGCAGGAAAGAGCACCCATATGAACCCGGGGGAAGCGCTGCAAATTATATCTAGCGGCGTTCAAGCAAGCGATGTCGATGAGCAAATACATCAGTGCGGAAAACGAGCCAATTAGAAGATGGGCGAGAAACCTCGTACGACTCGGTAGTTTTAGACACAGCTCCAGCCAAAGCCTAGGCTACGACTGGGCCGCCTCCTCGAGGAGTTGTAGAGTGACACCTACCGGTACCCGGTTGAAAGTCCTCCACCGACAGAGCGCGCGAGAGCTGGGGAAGTGGAACCCGGGATCCACCGCGAAAGTCCGGGCACAATTTGTCAGCTGCACACGTTCCAGCGCCGAAGGAAAACCACTTCTGCATAGCCACTTACCGATGACACTAGCATACAGCGTTTGGATCAAGCATGAGTCCAAAACTCTGTGAAATAACACGTTTCGTCGGTGGAGCCTAACTCGTGCCCGGTCTCCCTCGTATCAATTGATGAAAACGTGATTGAATGTTGATCCGAAAGGGTCTTCACGAAACCCGTGCGCTTGAGGCGTCCCGAGCATCCGAAGCCCAAGGAACTCCCCTCGTCAGTAGGTGTTACCGGGCACATCCCACTGAATCTTTGTTACGGAGACGTCCATTCTCAAAACCGATCGTGATCAGCATCGGCGGACTCTAAGCTGGCCATCCGATGCGGGTTCTGATTTACGCCCGCCGTATTCTTCCGTTGATCGATTGCGTTTCTGTTTGCCACCTTGACCCACACGAGAAAGCGAGGTCGATGGGCGGGTTACGTACCTTTGTCCGGTTGGCTCACTTCAGATGTTGGCTTTGCCCCTCAAACGTTCACACGCAAGCTCAGCATACCCGGAACCCTCCCATTGTACCAACTGTATGGAATCTAAATGGGGAGACTCGTACTCGGGGAGTACCAAGGTCCGTGATTCCCTTTGCTTATGGATCGAAGGATCGGCACTCTCAAATATAGCATACTCGGGTCGGGTTTCAGGATCTACATTCCCGCGGCCCCCACGGCTGGCCTTCCGCTTGCGCCCAACTGTTGACGTGAATAACGCCATACCCCTGATCACGGTGATAGATGAACCAAGTACCCCGCGTTTCGTCTGCCAGTCGTGCTGCGCGGCCGGGACCTTCCGCATGTACATAAACCGCGAAAAACGGAGGAAACAGGAAGACTCCCTGATCACCCTCTTCGTCTGGTTCCGCTCCTGGGCGTAATCTTCTGCTGGGATGATGATGACCGTACCTCAGGAAATCATCGACATGATCATTGGCTTCCTCACCGAGGATCGGGCGTCTCTCCTGACGTGCTCATTAGCGGGGAACTGCTTCTGTTCCCCGAGCAGAGCCCACCTCTTCGCCGATATCGAGGTTAATAGCCTACAACGCTTCCGGGGGCTATTGGAGCTCTCTACCACATCACTCACGACCTTCGACGACGAGCCATTGAAGACTTTCTCTTCCGTTCGCACCATCTCAGTACAGGACGTGGACGCGTGGATCACTCCAGAGATCTTACCCAGCCTGCTATTCCTCCCCTTGCTGGCACCATTCCCGCATGTCAAGGATTTCCGGATCGATGGCCTCACTCTGCCCAGCCATATCGGAGGGGAGGCTTTTCCGACGTTTCCATCTCATGCGGGGCGACCCGTTGGTGTTGACGTGGGGTGGAGGTGTAGCACAGCCCACGGAGTTCCGACCAATGAGCCGCCTGCCAATTCGCCGAATTTCCCAGCATCGCCGGAGTCTTCGGTCGTCAGCCTGAGGGCGTTAAGTCTCAGGAACTGTCAAGTACCGAGTCTCCGGTGGCTCCTGCGCTACATTTCGTACTTCCCATATATCGAATCTTTATCCTTGGTCGATCTCACATGGCGGTCTGTTGACGGAGAAGACGCAGACCGGTGTCCCATATTCCAGTGCCTTCCAACGCCGCAACGATCGATAAGGCTTTCGGAACTGTCCCTGGGGGTTCAATACACACCGTTCGTCGCTTCTCCACCAAGGTTGTTGTTCGAGTCCTTGTCCGGAAGCCTCAGGGCCCTCCGGTTGGCGCACATTGATACGTTTCTCTCCGTAGGTTAGTTGGCTGTCGTCATTTGGTTCAGGACACTGGTATTGACCCAAAAGTGGTTCTGACAGATGAGGGTTCGATTTACCTTGACCCGTCGTACATTAACCTCTCGTCGCTCAGCTCTCTCACGCACCTTACGCTCCCACCGGTCGCCATATGGCTCCAAGCTAAGCAACGGTGGCTCCCGGACCTTTTATCGACGATCGCAGGCACGTCAAATCTCAAGGAGCTTGACATCCATCTTCTCTTTTCCCCAGTCGCGATCAAAGCGCAGCTGGATGCCGTAGCATGGTCGAAGGTCGACCTAATTTTGGGACGTACTCTCGGAGAAGAGCCGGAGTTGGGAATCGGAAACGGGGCCAGAACCCGGGAGCGTCGTAGGAGCAACGAAGGGGGGTACGTCTTTACAGATCTCGAGGTTGTGAGGATCACGTCCGCGGATTTCAACCCCGAAAGGTCACCTCTAGACCGGTATATGAAATCGAGAATCAGGGAGTGGTTGATAGAATGTATGCCCAGGATCTATGAGCGGGGCGTTTTGCAGGCGCCGCTGGACGATTAATGGTTTTGTTTGGAGTGTTCTTGTGTAGGTGCCAGGCGCACCAAGACGGTTTGACCCTTGTCTCCCATGTTGGTCCAATAGAGTCGCTCCTTTAAAGTGAAGGACGAAGCAAAGATGACGAGCAGTATAGGACAGGTAGGCTCCTTTGAAACCAATCCTCTGTTTCGAGATGCAATTTGACACTACTATGCAGATTCTCGCCGGATAAGTACATTCCGCGCCTCCATGTGATTCCTCGCCAGTACTGTAAACGTCTCTAGGGACAAGTTTTCGTCCTTGCCGATCTCGTGCTGACCTCCAATGGGAATTCCTGAGCCACATTCGCAACCACCAGTGATCGCCTGATAACAATGCAGTAGGGCTAAACACGCTAATCATCTCCTCCCCTCCGAATTTTCTCCTGGTCGCCGACGCATTCGTTTTATCACTCGGCTGAGCTTAGAATGGCTGATGGTTGTGATTAACACGTGGATCCATAATCACTCCGTAAGGAGCCCGAACTCCGAAGCTGCTTATGAACGGGAGCCACTCGCCCCCAAAGGATAATGCATAGGGCCGGACAGTGCGCAGATTTTATTCAATTCCAATTCCTTCCCTTTACCGACGACTATGAGCGACTTCGTACCCGGCACAGAAACTCGCCCAACTGGCCCTCCCTTCCCCTACCGGGACCAGCCGTACAAAGCACTCTACGTCACTTATCTCGTATGCAGAGTCGTATTATCGCTTCCGATCTGGGCCATCTCGTCCATTCCCAGGAGCGGGAGGCAGAGTCCCAACTGGAGTTGGGCCAAGTCGATGTGGATGAGGTTCATCAGGATGGCGGACTCGGTTGTGTACCAGTGAGTTACTTCGATCAGCGCCTGAGCCTGAATAAGGACAGAAATGACCGAGGGTGGCGTAGGATGGGCCCGTTGGCAATCCCCAACCACACCGCGATATCTCCGACCGCTGCCGCGAAGGGGATCTGGCTCGAGGCGACACCCGAGCTCGTCAAGGGAGAGGTCGTCAAATGGGCCAAGTTGGGGAACGTTGAAGCGGTCAAAATTCCAGGCTATTGGTACCGCTCTCCCTCCTCCCACTTTAACCTCACTTCCGATTCGAACTCAGTCGATTCCCCACCCATCTCACCTGACGAGAAGGTTGTTCTATACCTTCACGCAGGGGGATATGCTATCGACACCGCCCACCCGTCTGGTATCGACATCGCCACCGTACCCGCTTTCCTGAACATCTCGAAAAACGTTGGACGCGTTCTCGCTTTGGAATACCGTCTGAGCACTACCGCGCCTTATCCGGCTTCTAACCCGTTCCCGGCGGCTCTGATTGACGTCATCGCCGGCTACAATTATCTCCTTAACGACCTTGGGTTCAAACCCGAGAAGGTGATTCTCATGGGCTGTTCCGCTGGCGGACACCTTCCCATCACGCTCATTCGTTACATCTTGGACAACCCCGGAGTTCTGCCGCTCCCTTCCGCTCTCGTCGCGTTGCACCCTTGGTGCGACTTGTCCAACAGTTTCGAGGGTCAATACGACTCGTCAGCCTACACCAACCATGCGACAGACCACGCAGACTCGATGTTCCATGGTCCCATCAGGTACGCGACCAAGGCATTCGTTGGTCCGCACGACGCCAAGACGAACGTCTACGTCTCGCCTGCATCACGTTACCTGGAGGGCAAAGTTTCATTCAAGGGATTCCCGCGGACGTTCATGACTGCTGGTGGAAAGGAGAGGTTGAGGGACCCGACTAGGTTGTTGCGAGACAGGTTCATCAAGGATCTCGGTGAGGAGAAAGTGACCTACGTTGAGCCAGCGGAGGCGGTCCATGGGTACACCGCGTTCACCTTCATGGAGCCGGAACGCAGCGATACCCTCAGACAGATTGACGAGTGGATCGGGAACTAACCAACCCTAGTAGATCACCGTGTACATGAGCATACTGATTAGTTTATTCTGGATGGCGTTTTCTGGCCGAGAAACGTTTAACCTTTAGCACTGGACCAGCCTACGCCGCTTATCGTCGAGTCAATAAACGTTTTATCTTGACTCAAGTCGAGTCTACAACCGGCTAGCACTGCCCCACGATGACAGCTACTTTACAAAATGGGGCGCGGAAGGGAGAGGGTCGTCCTCGCGCCTCCACACTTGAATCGTCATGCCATATCCCAGATCTAATTACCTCTTCTTCTGGCGTCCACAAGACACCAACGGCTGGGCGTCGCAGTGGCATCGATCATATTTCACCGCGCCGTTGTCTGCCGCCATCCCGCATGCCTCAGACACCCCCTACACGTTCCCCACTGCCGAGCACTGGATGATGGCGTGTAAAGCGGCACTCTTCTCAGACAGCGCCACCCTCAAGTTAATCCTCGAGGAAAACACCAATCCGAACACTGATCCCAAATACATCAAAGTGCTGGGAAGGAGGATCTCGCCGTTTGACGAGAAGACGTGGGTGGAGCATAGGGAAGAGATTGTATACTTTGGGAATTTGTTTAAGTTTGGGCAGGATGAAGGGTTGAAGAAAACCTTGTTGGAGACGGGTAGCTTGATCCTTGTTGAGGCTAGCCCATACGATAGGATTTGGGGGATTGGATTCAAGGAGGACAGGGCGATGCAGGAGAAGGAGAGATGGGGGTTGAACTTGCTTGGAAAGGCATTGGTGAGAGTGCGGGAGGAACTTGGAAAGAAAGAGCAGGAACTTGAGGTCAAGCTCTAGACAGTGCTAGAATTAACTTTACTGGTAGCACTACGACGTTGTGACTGTAACCCGGCCCAATCTGATCAAGCGGTTGCTTGGTGTTGTTTACCAACGGCTTCATCAACTCCACTCTAGAGTCTCACTGTCAGGCTCAGCTCCCGCTCGGTGGCCCACCCCATGACGTTTACGAATCCTTATTCTTTTTTCTCCGGTGGATTGGGTCTCCTGCGACTCGGGCCACGGCGACAGATTAATTGTTCTATGTTTGTATCGGGAAATGAGCTGCGCTACCGAACAAGAGGACACGTGCAGACATGCGCGAACCGTCTGAATTACATAGGATCATCTAGGGTCGTTTCACTATGATCTTTAGGGCCTCATGCCCTTGGCAAGTATGACCTTCGGTTCAACACATACACTTCTCGGCGTTCGGATCGCAACATCTGTGTTGGGACGCCCATGTGTCGTCGTAGAAAGATAAGTAAGTGAATAGATTCTCGCCGATAGCCAAGTATACTAACCTTCGTCCCGATCCCATGCCTGGGCTCTGCTGATAATTACGGACCTTCCATCCTGGGCTCCCATTCAAAGGAAATTCTGGAGGCGGCATGATTTCATCTTCGCCGAATGGCAAGGCCACGATGGTGGAGCATGTTCTTCCCCCACTTCCCTATGGCAGTGCCACTGGGTGTTCCCATCACCGACGTAATCCATCCTCACGCCTAGAACACGCTTCCCACCTGGATCATCCGAAAACTTTACTCGACAAATGGCCGGATCCCTTAATATATATATACCCGTCATCGTTAGAAGCCCCATTTCCCTTCATCTCCTCTGCACCCCACGACCTCTTACTTGTCCATCCCTACCTCCCTCCACTATCCAGCCTCCGAGATCTCAAGCGTGATGGGTCTCCTCACTCTCTTCCGTGTTGTTTGCTACGTTATCCTCGTAGGTCCACCACCGGATCTTCCTGTGATTCCAGTCGACTCAGATATGTTTTCCAGTGGATATTCGCGGCTTGCACGCTCGGGATGGCCGCCGCGAGATTACACTACACTCTTCATCTTCCATTCGGCGATCCCCTCAACGGAGGCGTTAGATTTTACGGTGAAGCGTCCTGCTGTCATAATCGAGCAATCAGGCTCTGACCATGACCGGCGCATCCTTAGAGCCAATCATCGCAGAGATCGTAGCAGCGGCGGGCCTCACCGTCCTCTTAACACCCCTCCTGTCAGTATCTCCCAGCCCCCAATCCCCATCTATCCCATTTCCAACTCACCGATATCGCTCTACAGGATCGTGAGAATTCACAGACGTCATGATCATGGATTCATGTCAACCCTCGGTGGAGAGTTGGTTGGATTGATAATCCTCTTCGTCTTGTGGATCGTTGGTGCCGCCATCGCCACTCAAAAGTGGGGCGATCTCGGCTGGTGCCACGTCTTCAGCACGTGCCGGCTCCTGACGGCGATCGTGGCGTTCACTTGGATGTCTTGGATCATGACGTTTTTCCTCACCATCAGCTGCATTTGGTACATCATCAGGAACGACGGCTTCTCCCAGCCCGTTTTCGGCAGGTACTATCCGGAGAGGAACGTGCGTCGGGTCTAAATGTGGTCACGGCTCGCCAATGGCGACGAAAATTTTGTGACTTGTACTTACTCTGAACGACAAGAGGACGATGAACCTATTGACTTTTTATGTTGCCTGGTGCCCTAGTCATCACTCTACCTCGAGCATCCTGTTTCCCGCGGTAGACTACTCTACTTATTGTAATTTCGGCATTGAATATTGATGTACCAACATTCCACTGGACGTCAGGTGTATAATGTCCTCCAGAATTCGGGGTCCAGTTTCTGTTACGATTCTCTCGTTCACTATACAGCCAGGTAGCTATCAACACCCTGTGGTACTGCGGACGCGGTGCCAGGCATATAACGTCACATAGACCCTGGGCGGCAGAACGAGCAAGGAAGCGTGAACGGACAAGCAAGTCTCGTTACGATAACCATAAATAATACAAAAATGCACCACATAAATTTATCCCTTGAACCCTACCTGGAGGTGACGAGGTGGGAGAGGATGCCGGGGTATTTTCCCTAAGAGACCCAATCAGATTGCGCATATTTCCAAAGGAGGATATGGACACACCGGTTGGAGGAACCCCTTGAAAGGCGCCATTCTTACTACGCCTTTTTCTCTGAATTTCTCTAGAAAGGCACCCATCTTGGCGTTCCCCGAATTCATGTTCACCTTGGTCCTGACGCTTAACACGACAGTGAGCGGATCAAGGCCACTCCGATTCGGTAGCCGGTCCACGAGGGCGCATAGGGTCTCGTCTATGTCTCCCCATCCTTGAAAATCAACAATACTGGATATATCGCCGGTGTATTCTTCCCAAATAAACTCGAAGGTTATTGTGGTGAGTTTGGGTGAGGTGATTGAACCCAGGAAGTATTCGAGCATCGGTCCAGGTGATCGTGTGACCCCGAGAAACACCTCCCGGAGGTTCGAGCACGACTCAACGGATAGGCTTTGACGCCTTGTTATGTCTGCATGAGAGAAGGGATGAATGGCCGGATCATCAAAGAGATGAAGGAAGGATACCTTGAGCCCAATCCCAGTTACGCTCCCTCCCAGGATCGGGTCTCACGTCCAGAATCCTTAGCCTTTTGAGTGTCTTCGAACAGGCTCGGAACAGGGACTGGTACTGCCATGAGTACCAGAGAGACCCGACCACCGAAATCTCCTTGTACAGTACAGGAAAGATGGTGAGGTAGGAGACGAACAGTTGTCGATCGCGACGTTCCGTCGACGCGTCTGACACCAATTGTAAGGCCCCGGTAAATCCGATCGAGGTGTATTCCTCCCGGTCGGGTGGAGGCGACCACGTCTCTTTGTAGAACTCGATGGACAGCCGTTGGATGATGGGAAATTGCTGGATGAAAGAGGCCACGATTCTCGGGGATCCATAAGGATGGAGAAGGCGGACCTCTTTCACACCGCGGCAGAACAACCCAAAACATTGAGAGAGCAAGGGATCGTCAAAGAAGTGGTTGATCTGGAGTCCGGTGGCGGTGAAAGAAACCAGGTTCTTGAAAGACCTAAGGTGCCGTTCTTGCATTAATAGGACATCCGGTGTAATCCATTTGCTACGCATTTCGTCGAACGTTAGGGAGTGGACAAAGAACCCAGGTCCGTAAGGTCCAGGTGTGGTGTTGAGACACCACCGTCCGAACATTTCCCAGGAGGTAATGGATACCGAACGGAACAACATCGCCCAACTTGAATGGGTCCACGACCTGGCGACGAGGGAACATGCTCGGAAGGTTTGGAGGTCTGTCGGGTCGAGTGACTCGATCACTTTATCTATCAGCTCTTGAGGAAAGACGGCGTAAACGGTGGAGTCGTCGGGTAGTCTAAAGAGTGACATCAGGGCCTAGAGGGTTTGAGGTAAGTAGTTGGCTCGACGGGACGATGGAATCTAAGACGAGGGTGAGGATAAGAGGTCTAAATGAACGGGCGTAAGTTGTTACCGGTAACCGGTAAATGCCGAGCCCGTCATGTTTCGTGTGGCTCAGGGTCTCGAGGCGGTCGTGACTCGTTGGGCAAAGTTGCATATATTCTAATATTCAGCGGCAAGTGATGCTACACTACTGATACACGACAAACAACAAATTTGTCAAATTCCCGGGACTGAAGCTATTGAGGACCGTGACGCGCAGAAGTAGAATCTTCGGTCATTGAGTCTGACCCAACACCTGGAACGACATTCACATTTGAGTTACGCTGAGTGCACTCCGATAGGAGACACCATTCGACAAAAAAAAAAAGAGGAGAACTACAGTATATATGATACCGAGAGAGAAAGGGGAGAATCTACTAACGCTCGCCACACCACTGCCGCCGGGCAGGACTCCGAGGCGAGATCAAGTTGCACTGGGTCGACATTTCCAGGTTTGATGTCCGCGTCTGTTCCTCTGCAGCTTTTTAGCTTGGTCTTAGGAACAATGGCACTGCATGATTTTGACGAGAAAACGCGTCAACTGCGCAATGAAGTTGCCTGTGCAGAAGCCGCTATACGATATTGTGACCTTGAAGTCTCCACCCAGACCGTTGAATGCGGCGGACTGTTCGACAGACCTGATGACATTAATGATGGCGAAGCTAACAACTCAGTCTCTAATACGGAGGTGCACACGCTGTCAGTCCTCAACGAATCCGGAAATTACAGGTTCTTCCTTGAGCAAGTTTTCTCTTTCCTTTTCATGGCACGCTGGCGAAATTCCAGTACTATCTACAACTTCACTACTGGTGCCCATACATTACTCGGTTGTTTCGTAGTTTAAACGTAGCCGTGACGCACCGGCCTAGGCCTCAGTATAACCAGTCGGTCCCGGGCTCTGCCGCTTGTCGGCCCTATTCCTCGTATATTTAAGGCTGTTAATTATGTTTCGATAGCCGCCACGAGCGAGCGTCTGATCAACGTAAGGAGCAGGACAGAGAAATGGTAGTGTATGAAACACGCGCACCCTCCTCTCGGAAGCCCCACAGCCTTTGCCAAGTGGCTCCATTGAGACCTTAATCATGCTTTCCAACGTGTCGAAGGGAGGACGCAACGGGTAAGAGGAGGGTGGAAGGTATGGGGCATGGCAATGGATGTTCGAACTTCAGAATGGTGGGCGTTGAGCGACGCCGGAAAAACAGTCGAATGCATACAGGTGAATTAAATTGTCACTGCATGGTCTACCGACATCCGTCGCCGGCGCCGCAGGGCAGGACCTGCCTAACGATTGATTCGCAGGGCCCATCGCCAAAGACATCAGGCTAAGTATGGAAAGGTATCCAGTGACTCCGGGAGAAGCGGCGTCCTCCTTCGCTCCTGCTAGACAGCGTGCCGTTCTACTCCAAGTATCTTACCGTAGGTGCGGCGGTAAGGTCTCTCGCTCAATCGCAATTCCTCGATCCGAGGAGAGGAGATGTCGTAACTGTCCTCGTTGTGGGTTCCTGTGCGTAAACACAGAAGCAAAAGAAAGGAGACAAGACGTCGCCCTTCAGCTATTGAGCACACGGGCTGGTCGCGGGCTTTTTGGAAGTTGGCAGTTCCTCGATCATCGATCAGCCGGCGATCATCGAATCTCTCGAGTCGGAATGTTCAATCCACCATACCCTCCGTACGACCCCACGGACCCCAAGAGGTACAACATCCAAGCCCGTTCCAATTTTCAGTAATGTAGTACTCACCATTATCTTTCCTCCAGCTTCTCGTGAGCTACAGCCCATTCTACTCGACACCCCTTTGGTTAATCCACAGCCACCGCCACAGCTACGATACACTCATCAGAAGATGGCCTGTGATTCTCACTACAGTAATCGACCACCTCTACCGTGTAGGGCATGAATTGGCGACTCAGCCGAACGATCTCTCTCCGACCGTCGCAGAGGAGCGGATCGCGGGGGGTAAAGCCATCATCGAGAAGATCAGCAAGATCAAGTACGAGATGGGTAGAGAAAAAGAACTCCAGTACGGTTTCACCTATCAGTTACTTGTCGTCTTTGGCAGCCCAAGACTAGAACTTTCGTGTCTTGGATAGACCTCTCGTTGATGATGGTGAACCGTCGATCGCGTTGTTCAATCAAGAGTTGGCCGACCTGGAGGCACAAGGGAAGAACACCTGGTTTACCGCTCCCTGGTTGTATGCAGAGTCAGTAAACCCTACACACCCCTTCCTAAACTTGATGCTAAACTCTTGTGGATCGTAGATGCTACCTGTGCGTCCCATACGCCACATTTCCCTCGTATCCAACCTTTGACCGTTCTCTAGATACCGCTTGCTCCGAGGCTTCTTTATAGAAACCAAAGCTCTAGAATACTACGACCCCTTTTGTACCCAAAAGATAGACACTTTCCGGAAGAGCAGCAACGGAGTCTACCGTCTGTCCCTCTTTCAATTGCGTCGAAACCCCCATGCTTACATCCTGTGTAGAGCTCGCATCGAGTATGCACGACATCGAAATAGGGAAGGACCAGATAAAATCGGATCCCGCCAAACTGTCTGTTTTATTCAAGGAAATGGTCCAGATGTGCCTTTGGTACGTCTTAGCTTCACCCTTCAACCGACCGGGTACTTCCAACATTCGACCAACACTATTCTTAGGGGGAACGCGACAGACCTTTCTCTCTTGACCCACATGACCGTAGAGGATATTAACAGGTTGCAAAGCGTCGGACGTGAGGCACAAGAGTCACGCCAACACTTCATTCTTCACGATGATCAGGTTCGGGAGTCACGAGCGAATTCCCTCAGGCTTTCTTCTCCACCTAAACTCATTCGCATAGGAAGCTCTCTGGTCCCATGTACAGACCTTGAAGGACGCGAGGGTCGATGTGGTGTTGGATAATGCAGGATTTGAGGTACGCTGGCCATCGATGTGGCCCGGGGAAAATCTGACCTCGTCCGATCGTCGGCACCGCTGCAAAACCCTTTAGCTCTTCACGGACCTCGTATTCGCGGACTTCCTCGTGACGTACACACCATACACTTCAGAGGTGGTTTTCCAGTAAGTCAAAGAACAAAAGACCTCCGGCCGGGAAAACAATCTTAACGAACTGCATCGTCCGCCCCGCCCAGTCCTAAACTGATCCCATGGTTCGTCTCGGACGTCACGCCTCCAGATTTCTTCTCCGTGTTCCCGTCCCTACTCGATCCGTCCTTCTTCGGTTCAGCTCCAAACGAAGAAGCAAAGGAGCATCTCAACATCATGGCTACGAGATGGTCCAAATACATCGCTGATGGAACCTTCCGCCTGTCTGTACCCCAGGACACTCCTTTGGGTGGGAAGGACGGGAAAGGTCGGTCGGCGGAGTTCTGGACTACTCCGTACCCGTATTGGGATATGCAGGAGAGGGATCAAGAGCTTTGGAGCGATCTGAGGAATAGTTCCTTGGTTATCTTCAAGGTACGAACAACGCATGTTTCGTCCTCACGGATCCTTATCATGTCTTCCATTCGTAGGGTGACCTCAAGTACGTGACACCAAACCATTCTTTGATCTCTTTCTTCCGTCCAGATCTAACCCGTTCCTTGCCATGATCATCCACAGTTACAGAAAGTAAGTCCCGCCCCAACATCCATTTACAGTCGCACTTACAGATCTCTTGACGTAAATAACCGACCAGGCTCACCGGGGACATTAAATGGCCAGCTTCCACACCGTTTGAGGAAGCGATCGGCCCTCTCGCGGGTTCGTTCCCTGTCCTCAGCCTTCGAACGAACAAGGCCGACGTCGTGGTCGGAGTCGATCAAGAAGTCGCGGACAGACTCGATGCGGAGGAAAATAGAAAGTGGAGGTACGATGGACGGTACGTTTGAACCACCCCTCTCCCTCTGCCACTCCTTCCTCCAACTGACCCCACCATTTCGCTGTCCGTCAGGTACGCGTTGATATCCTTTGTGCCCAAGTCTTCTTGAAGGTCTCTCCATACATAGACGACATACGTCGCGAAAGGTATAAAATGTAGAGAAATATGTACGTATATAGGTGATACAGCAAACAAGACCACAGGTAGACGCACGCACTACACAAGAAACACGGATATTAAACCTCCTTAGAGGGGCCAGGATACAACGACCCGGGTACCGGAGGCTCGTGCCCCCCTTTTTGAACAATCCCGATACCGTGGATGTGATACTGCTCTCCAACCAGCTCCTTGGTGGCGACCATCAGCTTGTCCATATTGGTAACGATACTGCAGGCGGTGCTGACTCCGACGCAGAAGTACCTTGAAAAATACGTTAGGGCTCAGAATAGCACAGTCGGGAGGGGGTAGAAAATACCGTACATGTACTGCTCGTTCTCCAAAAGATCGACGGTAGGCGTCTTCGGGAGTCCAAATTCATCTTCCTCGTCTCGGGCGACGTTAAGGCCGTTATTACACCTGGTGAATCGATCTAACAGCGGACAAGGCGTGATCTGCGGGATCGGAGTGCCACTCCGGAGCGCGGTGGAGATCAGACCTAGAATTTTTTCCCGCACACGTCAGGCGTCAGACAGGAACAGAGGGGAGGAAACCTCGGAGATCAAGCACTCACTGATGACTGCAAGCATCTCCCCTTGAAATTCAGAATCCAGGAATCGACATCTCTTCAAGAACGCTCGAGACCATGCCGGTTCGAATTGAATCACGACGGACATAAGGTAAGACAGATGGTAGGCAATTTTCCTGTGGGCGAGGACATTGAGAAATAACCCTTCGCATCATGGATGAGTTCAACGTACAACTGGATGTCTAGGATCTTCTGATACCGCTCCGCAGGCCATCTTCCTCTCAACGAGAACTGCCAAGAGATTTATCAAAAACCCACCTCAGGCCGTCCGTTATCACGATCTCACCTCAAAAATGATGTTCTGTTTCAGTACCAAGGACCGCTTCAACTTGGCCCGGATCGCAATAAGGCTCTGAACGATCTCTTGGATATCCTCGTCCGTATGTTCACCCGTGTTCGCAAATGAAACGATGGAACAGTAAATTGCCCCAAGTTCCCCGGTCGCGGTGGCGAGCGAGGTCCGTTGGTACTTCCGTAACGTAGTGGATGGCGGGAGAAACGAGAATATACTAGAGAGGAAGGGATCACCATGAGTGTCGGGAAGGGATGGAAGCAGTAAGGTCTTACAAGGCTGCCGCAACTCCAACAGCCACGAGGACCAAACGTCTCTGCAAGTAAAATGTCAGACGCCCTGCCCAACCGCACGATTGTCGAGAGAACACACAATCGCAAGATCAACACCCCAATGCGGGAAAGTCGAAGGAGGAATAGGGTGCGTATTGTACCAAGAATATCCAATAACCTAGTAAATGTCAACACCCCGGTCTTTCCAGCACAATAACACAACTGCTTACCAGCATCGCAGTGACAAAGAACAAAAGGTTCGTCATCGGAGGACCCGGCCAATAAAGTCTCCCGAACATCATGAAGGGGAACAGTGCACCACACGTGGCAGCCAATCCGTACGCGTTCCCTCTGCCCAGTCCAGTAGACATGTACCTACCACGACGATGAGTAATCCAGGGACAGCATCGAGACGCGGGATTCGAACCATAACGCGGCCCCCGCGAAAGCTCCGAAGAGAGTTCCAAGCAATCGAGCGGCGAGACCCGCGGAAGTATCACCCTACAGGTTTACCTTCTGTGAGTAAAGAATGACACAGGATAGTCGACGACCTACCCTGAATCGCACGAGAGTCAATTGTCCCATAATGCTAGCAAACATAAATCTCAGCTGGGCACTTGACATTGACATCAGAACAACCGTACACTCCCCAGACGAGCCTATTTTCTGTTTTGCCGTTAGCGACTGGTGGTCAACCAGACCAAGCGATGGAAAAGCACTCACCCCACGCAAATCTCGCCGACGATGGGACAAAGCCCGGTATACTGAGAACGACTGAGAGAAGTGATAAGAATTTGATCCAGAAATTGTGGGTAAGGTGGGATGGTCTCAACTGGTTAATACCCCGGCCTTGATCGCATACAGAGAATTTCCTTGGATCAATTCCGAACATCCTCGATACAAAGCATTCATGATCCATTCGAACGCATTTCTCGGTGGTAACGCGTCGGGATCCCTCATCCCTGCGTGACCGAGATCTTCTTTCCATTCCTTTTGCATTCCCTGGATCACGTCTAACACCCAAACATAATCAGCGGCACCGACCACGCTTATCAGGAGTAAACAACGAACCAGGATCTTCGTCATCATCGTTCTCGATGTCATCGCGAGTATCTAAGCCTTCCCTCGCCAGAAGCTTTCGCCAAGGCAACACGGGCATCCAGAGTTTGTAATCTTTCCGTTCGTTCTCAAGCTGGATCACCTCTCCGAGCTGGATGAATTAGATCAGGCATTTGTGGACGATTTCAGGAAGCGACCGACGTACAAGTTCCGAGAGGACCTTCACAAACTGCCACAGATGGTACTGATACACATAGCAATGAAATAGATGTCTGTGGGACGGAACATCACTTGCTTCCCCGTTCCCGACCTTTGCATCGAGGGACGCCCGATATGGATCAATCACGATGTGCCTATGGAGGCGATCAGTTCCGCCAGAGAATGATATCTAAAGGCTAAGCCCACATACCGTTTTTCCTTCTCAAACACTTCCAACACCCTGTCCATCTTCTTTTTCAACCGCACGTATCCATCCACCCTCTCCTTCTCCGTCTTCTGATACTCTACCTTGTTCCTCCAAAACTTGAACCTCGACTTGTTCGTGACGGTGTTTAGCCAACCGTCTAGGGCATCGAGCGTTTCATCAGCAACTCCTAGCATATCTTCGCAACAGTCCTTTAGCAAACGGTGGAATCTCTCCGTATTACAAGCCGCAGCTGGGTGAGATAGTTTCTCCTCCAAATCTGCATAACGTATTGACTCGTATAGACCCACTGCAGGCTGAGATTGGCTGCGTCCACTCAAGACGAGAGGGAGTAAAGGCCCATGAGACATGATGTGCTTATGTCGATGATGCGGTCGATGGTGAATGTGCTCGTGGTGTGTTGACTGTGTTCTGGGCTCTGAGAAGCGCGGATGGTGGGTCCGGGTGTTCCTCCTGCGCGCATTCTGGGTAGAACCCGGTGGAAGCGAGCTACCGGATACAGTTTCGCTTGGGGCAGGGGTCACGGAACTATCCACGGTCAGCGAATGCTCAAGGGGAGTGTGAGGTGTTTCGGTGGTGCCCTTTTCCGTCGTTTCGTGAACTGAAGCTGATCGAGATGGTCCAGGGCTGCGAGTGACAGGAGTCTCGGGAACGGAGGTTGCGGGGGACGTTGTGAAACGCTCTCGTGTGGGGTCTATCACCCCGAAATAGGCAGACATTCCACTCACTCTGACCACCAGTCGGCGCGCATAATCGTGGAGCTTTGCAAAGTCACCGGGGCTGAAACGGCACCAAACGACGTCCCGCTTCAGTAGGTATACCGCTGATACGACAGGAACCAGCCCAGCTTCTGAGGCCGCGACAAGTTCATTGGCCTTGGTAGGGCTGAACTCGGGCGATTCGGTGGATGCCTGAAGGAGCCTCCGGTGTTCTTGCAATGCCGACCGTAAGGGAAGCAGGATTCCATGACATTTCGATATGTAGAACGAAGAGACAGTCGAGGGGAAGACCGTTGCAGAGAAGAATATAGCGAGTCCAGAGTGCAAGGCGATGGGAAGCACGACGGCCCGACCGATCTTCGAAAATTAGGACACGCATCTTCCGATGGTGGAGGGTGCATACCTCGTAATACGGATACGGGAAAAGGACCGCAATGCTAATTACTATGTCTATAAGGATAGGCTTGAGTTTAGCGATAGGACAATCACCAGCGCTTTCTTACCGACTGCAATGCACCCGAAGATTGTTGCGAAGAGCAGCGGTCCTGGGGGGTGGGATGCTTTGATAAACAACAGAACTGCTGATCCAATAAAAAGGAACACCGCCATGATAGCAGTAGGCTACTCAGAGTTCAGCGTCTACCTTGGAGTGCGGGATGAGAAACGTGGTACCCCAGGTTCGAGATATCCTCCAGTAAAGATCCTTGCCGGATCCGGAGTTGTGATTATTTCTGAGCGAGCTAAGCTTGCGAGCTTGATTCCAAGGCATGACCAACTTCGTATTTTGGGTCAAATGATTTCGCCCGACAGAACTCGGTGACTCACGCCCAACATGCAGTCACGAAGAACACCATATAGACTTCCCGCTCCAACACGGAGATAAATGGTCCTTGCGGAGGGGACAGGAAGGCACCTATTGAGCAACAGACGTCAGTGGTGGGTAAAAGCAGAGGCATCCAAAGGCTAATCACTAATGATAAGGAGGAAGCTAGTCTAATTCCAACAACTGTTAGTTCTGTCAGGACACGACTGGATGTTTGTACTCACCTGACCCAACGAGCGAGAAACCGGACCGATAATTGTGAACACAAGGGAGACCCACGCCGTGAGGGAGCATCGAATAACAGCCTTCAACTGAGACCAAGTAAAGTTCGCAGGGATCCATGCAAGGCTTGGCGGGAGAGTGAACTTTTTTTCCGGTGGCGGCGGATCTTCTTTCCCCCTATCTTGGATAGCGTCGCTGCTCGAAGGACTCGCGCTAGCGGGGTTTGTGCTTTTACTCTCCAATTTCTCCTTGGGTTCGATGATGGTCTCGGCGTCGCCCCCATGCGGGTCGTAGGAGGGTGAATCGGTCTTCATGCCGAATGAATCGACAATGTCCAGGTGATGGTCGGGAGGAAGTAGTGAAGCGTCGACCTAACTCTAGTGCGCACACAGTAAAGGGGAGAAGGCCGGCGCTCTGCGGACATTGTGGGAGCGAACTCGCGAACGCTGCCCGGTTTGTTTATAATACGGTTGGTTATGTCATCAACATACATATACCGGAACCGGAACCAGATCAGCCGTCAATTCAAGCTTCTCGCTTATCGATAACAAATCTTTGTTATCTCATTCAAACGCCGTTCTAATCCCGTCACAGCTTCTTTCCCCCTCGGCACGATGGACGACAACACTCCTCCCCCTCCACCCGACGACGCTCCCCCTCCCCCAGCCCCAGTCACAACCTCGGGGTCACCAACCGATTTCTTGAAGGGTGTCGTCGGGAAACGCGTGGTCGTCCGCCTGACCTCGGGCGTCGATTACCGAGGCGCGTTTTTCATCCTCGCTTCCTCCATTACTCGAACGCTAACACAAAACCTATCCAGGCGTGCTGTCTTGCCTCGATGGGTACATGAATATCGCATTAGAACAGACAGAGGAACACGTCGGCGGCAAGGCAATCAACCGCTACGGGGACGCGTTCATTCGGGGGAACAATGGTACGCCGACAGCCTCTTTACCGAACAACACCTCCACCTGATGTTCTTCCTTTCCAGTCCTCTACATCTCGGCCGCAGAACCCGTATAACTTAAGGGCCGCAGCTTGATCCTATTCCTGATCTGCCGACACCAACGGGTCCGTCGTTACTCGCTATAGGGTGCCATTCGGCGATTCAGAGCGAGCGGATTTCGGCCGAATGTCCCGAAAGCTTGGTCGTGGTTGTGTAATATTCCGCCTTGAGATAATCACATCCAGTTCTGTGGCTTCTACTGTTTTAAATAACCCGCACATGGTTAAATCCTAGGGATGTTTACACCGAATCCATGAGCGCACGAGACTTGCGAAAACCTATTTCCGAGCGGCAGAGACTCCGACTCACGCACCACATTCGGTGGTCCAGAATCCTCCAAATCAGACTCCTGTCCTACAAGAGGCTTCAGAAACCAGCGACATTCAGATTTCGAATCTGATTGAATCCGTGGTCCGGTATCAGGGGACTGGAATATCGTCGGTTGGAAGTGACAGTTGTACTGCTTGGATCCTGCAAGAAAATTGGTCAAACTGAATTTCTGCTTCGGCAACCCATCCCACGCTGGTTGATCGCATCGGAGCCAACCCTCAGCGTGCGCATATACCCGGCATCTCGAAGCATGGCTAGCTGTTGCGGGGTACAAATGCTGAAGCAAAAAAAAAAAAAAATCGAAGCATGGCGACCATCCGCAGAGTGTAGTGGAGAATTATTTCGGGGTTTCCTCTGGTGATCGTCACTGAATTACTGAGGTCCAACGTCAATCCTACAGCTATGCCACCGATCTTTGAATCACAGTCCGGGATGCGAGATTTGTCATCAAAGATGCTGGGTGAGATGATGATATTTTTCGCGATATCCGGTGGTAGGGGTTCTGGTAATCGCCACAGCCACCACCCCCTTCAAACTGAGAAGACAAACTGGTCAATGACCATCAATTCATCTCTGAGTCATGAAGAGTTCTGGGTGTAATGGGTCGACAGGATGGCCATATTTCCCAGTTTACCCAGGGACCACCCGCGGCCACATCGACACAGGCTATTGGTATGATCCGCATACAAAGGTGGAAAGAATTCCATGCTGAACACCCACGAAGAACGTTCCTCAACCCAGGAATATTCAGACGGATGTCAGCTGCGATCCCGGGGCGGACGCCGTTGCGGACCCATCTAGAGTACAACAGTACGAACCCCCTCCACCGGAAATCCTGGATGCGTATACACGGAAGAAACTCCGAGAAACGCCCAGGCATCGGGGAAGAATTCCTGAAACGTGCGGGGGGCAAGGGAAAGTCCGATTGCGGCGGCGAAACTCTTGTTATGCTACGTCTGCAGCACGTTCATTCAACATCTCTCCCATTCTTCTATAGGTCGGTCCGTGCCACACCTAGTTTAATGTACAACGGCGACGAGCAGAGTGACCGAAAGCCGAATCGTTCCGGGGTGCCATTGGCTACTAGGCTGGAACGTTTGTCACGTTTGCAGATGCGATAGAACGTGTGAAAGGCGACATCCACCGATAATTGCATTCAGGAGGAATGGTGGAGATGCGTGAGGCTATACATCGGTGTAGGGTCAGCAGTTGACTCGGCTCTTCTACCAAGGTATAGATCTTCGTGGCGTCCGTTCCCTGTGGGTCGAGAATGGAGCCAGGGAACCAGCTGAGGGATATCTATGAGGAGCATTTCTGGGAACTAGTCGCATTGGATGAATGGCAATCCTCGTCAAACCGTTCCTTGACACGATCATGATGAAGGGCAAGCGATGGGCGTCTTCCCGATTCCGCTGGCACCAATGAGAGCGACATTCTGCCACTTGAAGGTATGTAAGGGTCTCCTCGATCAAACTATCACGTCCAAGATAAGCTCTCGGCACCAGGGGAGGTGATTTACCAGGTAAGTTGGATGGAAGTACAGGAGACTGTTCGTCGTTGGCAATTTAGATCGCTGACCCAGTTCGAGCTTTGCTGCTCACAAAGAAATCAATGATAGTGACTCGAATCTCATCAATCGTCGACCACCCATGAGTTGAGATACAATCCGATGTACCCGCTCGGACCCGAAGCTCTAGGGTAGACATGAGTTTCCTGGCGGCGATAGGGCGCAATCTCGAGGGAGGAAGGACGGTGAGTGGAAGTATAGAAAACGTGAAGTGTACGTTCGTAGGCTACTAGCACGGCGCCGGTTTCAGCGCTGGTCTGGGCTGGGATGAATCATCGCAGTGACACCCGGGAAAACAAGTACACCCATGCAATACACTGGCAGGGATACAAGATGTGGAATGGAAAGGTGAGGACCCGAGGAACTCCGATCAACTTGCAGAGCACTAAGAGATCCCGTGGTCAGTATATAGAGTCGGGAGCAGGACGGAACCAACGGCTCGTCCCCGGCTCCTTATACAGATCGCGAGACGGCGGCTGTCAGTTTCTGGAGGTGAGTTCTGCCCTACCTTTCAATGTGGTTAGGTTCTTCTCATTGACATTCCTTAATCTCCCGCAGGCCACGGATCTGGCCTGGATAGCCAACTGAGGCTGTATTACCGCGAGGCTTGTTCTTTTTGGGCGGGTTTCCAGAGGCCGGTCTTTGCAACCCCATATAGACCGTCCCAGGATGTACCGGACTTTCGGGAGGGGGTCCTGGAAGAGATCCGGCGTACGTTCAATCCATTTGAGAGTTGAGCACATGCAACCTCCGGGTAAACAGAACGGAGGAATATCGTTTCGGTCCAACTTCGGGTGTTTTGTCTGGTGATCCGAGATATGTATATCCTGGCTGAGATGTGTAGTTGCCCGTTGACGTCACCGGATCATTGAGCCGCCGATGGCCAAAAAAGGGGAGGACTTTCGGCTCCTGGTGAGTCGATCACCTGGGAAGCTCGACGGGACGACACCAGTGCCACCGCTTCTCCTCTGCTATCACCAAGGCGGCCAAGACGCCCACGGGCCTTTCCACCTGGTGCTGGAGTCCATTGCAAAGTCTTTCCTATTTCGGTGATAGCCGGCAACCTTCTTTTGATGTAGAACATCATCCTTGCTTCCCAAGTTTCCACACCCTTCCAACGGAAAGTGCATACGCGTCCGAACTGAACTGAAGATTCGCCAAGGCGCCGAGAAGCAGCAAACAGGTGACTGGATCCACTCGGGAGGCACGCGATGACGGCGGCATATATAATCACGTCCAACGCTCTCGTCACTGTTCGAGACTGCCTCGCCTCCCCGACCATGTTTCTGGCGTCATCTTTTTCGACGCTGTGCTCCTTGTTGACCCTCCTGGGGAGCGTGGAAGCCCAGAACTCGAGTTCGCTCCCATCTGCCATCGGGCCTCCAGCCACCAGCCTTGTATCCGGGCCGTCCTCCTTGTCTTCCTTGCCATCCGAGTTCTCTTCGCTGCCGACGGGGCCCTCGTCGACATCTCTGGGGTACTCATTGACCTCGCCACCTGTGTCATTGACTTCATCGGGGCCACCAGTCGCGACCGGTGGTTTTTCGACGATCGGAAATGTTCTCAAGCCCGCAATTACGTCATGGACATTTGTTCCCTTCCCGGCCCCCTCAGAAAGTTCAATCCCCAAGGTCTTCCCAGAGACCTACCCAGAAGACCCTCCCCCCCCTGGCGACTGGGCGATCCCCAACTTTGGTCCAGCATGGGCTGCCGCATACGGAAAGGCGAGGGCAAGGGTTAGTAGATTCTTGGTGTCACCATCCGCGCTTCCATTCAAGTACTTACATATGGGCGGTAATCACAGGTTCAGGGATTGACGCTCGAAGAGAAAGTTAATGTCACCACTGGAGTCGGCTGGATGAACGGTCCATGTGTTGGGAACATCCCACCAGTTGGGGATTTCCCTGGTTTCTGTTTGGATGTATGTCATGTTTTGGGGTGGAGTTTTCCACAGATTTTGAAGGCACTTGTAGGACTCTCCACTTGGGGTAAGGTTCGCCGATTATGTCACGGCATTCCCGGCAGGGATAAACACCGCTGCTACGTGAGCCTGTCACCGATACCTACTCTGCAACTTGCCTCACAATGATGCAGGTGGAACCGAAAACTAATGCGCGAACGCGGCAAGGCCATGGGGTCCGAGTTCGTTGGAAAGGGCGTTAACATTGCCCTCGGTCCGGATGTGAACATGCTCCGAGTTCCCCAAGGTGCGATAATCAAGGATAGGAAAACACACGAGTCGTGCTGACTCTCGTTTCACGAGAGCCGGTAGAAATTGGGAAGGCTTCGGTGCCGATCCCTTCCTCTCTGGTGAAACAGCCTACGAGACCATCCTTGGAATGCAGCAATCTGGGGTCCAAGCCTGTGCCAAACACTGGATCAACAACGAGCAGGAATACGCCCGGACAGAATCTACATCTCAAGTCGATGATAGGACCGAGCATGAGATTTATGCTCACCCATTTTTGCGGTCCGTAATGGCCGGACTTGCCACCGTCATGTGCAGTTACAGTGAGTGGTTCATGGGAATCAGTGCGAGGTGAAATGTTCTGACCTTTCTGCAAGATTTAATAAATAACACCTACTCCTGCGAGAACGAAAAGCTTATGAGCGATATGCTGAAGCGAGAATTCGGATTCCAGGGACGTAAGTGATGTGCTAGAGTAATGGGATCGGGTAGTCTCACCAATTCCTTTACTAGAGATATTGTCTGACTGGCAAGCAACTCGGAGTACAATCTCTGCAATCACCGGCCTCGACATGACCATGCCAGGTGATGTCGCATTTAGTAGCGGAGATTCGTACTTCGGAGGAAACTTGACGGCTTACGTCAACAACGGTACTATTCCCGAGGCCCGTGTCGACGACATGGCTGTGCGGTGCGTGTTCTTGTATGTGATGTTTTTCGTTCCTCACCTACAATACCTGCAGAATCCTTGCCGGATGGTACTTCCTTGGTCAAGACTCCGGATTCCCAGAGACAAACTTCTATTCTTGGGACCCATTGGACAACACCAGGAATAAACATATCGACGTCCGAGACGATCATTGGAAAGTCGTTCGCGAGATAGCCGCTGCCAGCATCGTTCTCTTGAAGAACACTGGAGATGCCCTTCCGCTCAAGAAGCCCAGGAGCATCGCCGTGATAGGTTCCGATGCCGCCTCTCCTATGCGCGGCCCTAACGGTTTCCCTGACCGTGCCGGATCCGATGGTATCTTGGCTATGGGTTGGGGCTCAGGAACCACAAACTTCACATACTTGATCTCTCCGATCGAAGCGATTCAGGCGCGTGCGAGAAAGGATGGGACCGCGATCGATTGGCACTTCAATGATTTCGATCTCGCTGACGCGCGGAATGTCGCGCTTGGAACCGATGCCGCCCTCGTGTTCATCAAGGCAGACTCCGGAGAGGAGTACCTGGTGGTTGACGGTAATGTACGGGATAGAATCCTTCCCTTTGTGTAAATCAGCGATTAAAGAACACACCGTTGCAATCGCAGATCGGAGACCGCAACAATTTGACTGCTTGGGCGAACGGCGATAACCTTGTCAATGCTGTTGCCAGTGTTCATAAGAATACCATCGTTGTCGTCAACTCGGTCGGCCCGCTCAATGTCGAGCCCTGGATCGACAACCCGAACGTGACTGCTGTGAGTAGTTGGATACTCCTTGATTCTCCGTCATGTGAATCCATTCCATTGACGAGGTATTCTTTGGCTGCTTAGGTTCTCTGGGCAGGTTTGGGGGGATCCGAGGCCGGAAATGGTATCAAAGATGTGCTGTACGGAGACTACAACCCGAGCGGCAGGCTTCCGTATACTATCGCGAGGAACGATGAGGATTATCCAGCTCACCGTGTTCTTGATCCCTGGACGCCAAATTATCCTGTTGTCATTCCATACACGGAGGGGTGCGTTCCTGTAGCCGGCCGTGCGGCGTGCCTTATTTTTTGCTCATGAGATGATTACATATAGGCTCCTCATCGACTACCGTTGGTTCGATGCTGTATGTTGGAGGTTCTGTTGTCCCCGCGTCGCGACTGCTACTGATTTCCCTGACTAGAAACAAATCACCCCGCGATTCGAGTTTGGGTTCGGATTGAGCTACACCACATTCAAGTACTCGAACCTTCAGATCAAAAAGCTCAGCTACTCGGAGAACTTCCCGGAAGATGCTGTTTGGGAATCTGGGAAGACACCGTCCACCAATGCCACCGGGGCCTCGAGGGCGATCTGGCTACACCGTCCCGCATATCGCATCACTTTCGACGTCCAGAATGATGGAGAGGTAGCTGGAACCGAGGTGGGTCAAGAGCGTTCCATACCCGACGGCTCGTTGAACAAGTCTCCTGACCTTTTCATATCAGACGCCACAGTTGTACTTGGAATTCCCGGCATCCTCCGGAGAGCCTCCACAGACGTTGAAAGGGTTCACGAGTGTGGCACTGAGTCCAGGGAAGAAGCAACAAGCCGAGATCATTATCTCGAAGTACGACCTTTCTTATTGGGACGTCGTCGGCCAGGGGTGGAGGAAACCGAATGGCAAGATCGGTGTCCGTGTATCGCAGAGCAGCAGGCAGGTTATGTTACGAGGGAGCATTTAGCTTCCCTTTACCAAAATAATTGTCCCCAAGCGGTGGGATCTATCTGATTGCTTGTCGATGTGCGATGCTCTGGGGACCGTCTTGCTTCAGGCATAACTTAGGGACTGCTTCGTGATTCATGCTCTGAGGTCATTAAAAATTTACCACGAGCCTGATATCTTATACTAAGG